>Ga0315905_10000747_pt1 | contig 35449 bp, 52 predicted proteins | sample LakEriMetagenome_5_FD_203522 | JGI IMG/M metagenome (GOLD analysis project Ga0315905, IMG submission 203522) | Freshwater fungal communities from buoy surface, Lake Erie, Ohio, United States - Buoy 4 MA121 | ecosystem: Environmental > Aquatic > Freshwater > Lake | place: USA: Lake Erie, Ohio... | reverse complement strand
CGATCAATCCTTGGACGTAATTTCTTATGTCCTACGTCAAAACGAACCAGCTACTGTATCGCAAATCCGCAGGATTGGATACGCTCTATCTGGCCAACCCGACACATCTGTCTCTCGGTATGGCCGTATCTACAAGCCGTCGGAGGAGTTGTCCGCGCTGTTTGGTATCCGTCCGCAATCCATCAACGTATCCAAGGCACTAGAATCGAAGGCATCTAGGTTCAATACGGATATGGCAGATGTTGGCAGGATATTCACAGAAACCTATGGCGCGGTTGGCAATGTTCCGGAAGCGAAAGTGCGGGAACAGTTCGATAAGATGCAGAACAGGCGCAGGGTTATGTTCGATGAGGCAAACAAAGATTTCCACGCTGCTATGTTGCTTGGCCTGTCTAGGTCAGAGGCTATCTCCGCAATGCGTGCTGGTGGTATGGGTGTTGATAACGCCTCAGCCATAGCCAACAACAGGTACAGAGACTATAAGATTAGCAAGTCACTCACAAAAAGCATGAGGCGCGAGCTATCTCCAGAAGAGATGCAGAAGCGTCAAGAGATAGGCCGAGAGCTTATGATGCAACAAGGAGAATAAATGGCTAAATTCGACATATCTGGATCAGCGTCACGCCAAACTGGTTTAAGCCAACAGGATCGCAATAACGCAATCCGCATGGAGTTTGAGCCTTACTCAAAACCACCACAGCAACCACCAGAACAGCCCGCAAGGATAGAACCTATGAGCGAATATGTTAAGCCACCGACAGCACCAGCACAGCAACCCTCTGGCGAGCTTCCGCTACCATTGCAAACCGTGGAGTGGGAGGGTCGCAAGGATAAGCAGGGTAATCTTTCAGTCTATAAGTTGCCAAGTGGAGATATGGGTGGAAACTTTGAGGTAGCTGGAATCAATGACCGATACCATCCAGAAGCATTCAAAGCCATCTCATCGCTCCCAGCGCAAGAAAGAGCGAAGGCTGCGGCAGAGTACATCCAAGGATATACCGCACCACTCGTTGAAAAACTCCCTCAAGCACTCCAACCATTCACGCAGGATCTCGCGTTTAATCGCGGGCTGGGCGGTGCAACGAAGTACATCCAGCAAGGATTGAACACGCTGGGGCAGAAGGTGGCAGTAGATGGTGGGTTTGGTCCAAAGACATTGGCCGCTATTAACCAGGTTGAGCCAAGGGCGTTGATGCGTGCGGCCAGCGATGCTCAATTGCAGGATGAATACAATATGGCTGAACGCAACCCAGCCAGAAAGAAGTTCATCCCTGGCTTAGAGGCTAGGATTAGGAACAGATTGTCAACCTTTGGGCAGGGTTAAGGCTTCCTCATGCTGGAACTTACGCCTCCAGATACAATGGTTGCCCCGCCAGATCCAAAGAAAACATCTCCAGAGCCGTATATGATGCCAGTGCTTCCAGCAAAGATGTCTCCATTTCTTGTGGTAATTCCTTTAGGTCCAGAGTACACGCCATAATTATCGGTATATGTTCCCTTTGGTGTCGTATAAATATCACCATTTCGCAATATCAATTTACCGTTAACTAAAGCCGTGTCCTTATCTATAATAACAGCAAATCCTTTCTCACCATAAACCCCGCCAACAAATGCTTCCATTTCGCCATCGTCTTCGCCAGCAAATCCCGATGCCATCAGCATCGCCGTCAGTGTTGCCATTATTATTGCTTTCATTGTGAAAAGTCTCTAGGACAAACCGAAAGCCGTCAAGGATGAAATTAACATCACGCCAAGTTGGAGCAGTAGGAGTAGCTCGCGTCACCGGCGCGTTGCTACGGTGCGGGTATAACGTGCTTACGCCTTACGAGGATTTTGCTGGGTATGATGTGGTGGCCGAGAAGAACAATAAGTTCTTTCGCATCCAAGTTAAGACCGCGCAGACCGTAGAGCCTGGGCGCACCAAGTATCGCTTCACTACCAGCAGTGGCAATGGATTCAATATCCCCAAGCGCGCTATTAGTGGCGTGGATTATGTGGCGTGCTGGGGAATGAACGATGACCTTTTCTGGCTGTTGCCAATCTCCAAGTGTAAAAGCATAACAACTAAGCTTTGCCCCTCGACAGGCCAGAACTGGCGTGTATTCCAAAGCTTGTGAACGAGAAAGAAGCGTGGGTTAAGTTTGAGGAAGGGCTGAAGGATGCAGAATCCTTCGATGAGGCTGTGGCTTGGGTGAAGAAGAACAAGAAGATAGTCGAGAAGCTGACCATGATGGCAATGATTAGACGATTTAATGAGGATATTAGCAAAGCTAATAAGACTTGGCGGAACTGAAATAGATTAAAATATATATCGACACCATCGTGGGTTGACAGCTAAAACCGATGGATGGGCAAAATAAATAGCCGGGCTAAGGGTGCAGCGGGTGAGCGAGAGTTAGCAAACTACCTGCGGGAGCAAGGCTGGCAGAAGGCCAGAAGGTCGCAACAGTTCGCAGGCAATCCCGAAGGCGGTAGCGGTGATGTAGTCTGCGAGAACTTTCCTTTCCACATCGAAGGCAAGCGTTGCCAAGCACTCAAGCCCGAAGAGTGGATGGAGCAATCCAAGCGGGATTGTCCGAAGGGCAAGATCCCATCCGTGTTTTTCCGCCGTAACGGACGCAAAGAGTGGCTTGTCATACTGACCGCTGACAGCGTGTGCGAATTAGCTCGACAGATAGCACCAGCAAATGTGAAGATTGAGTATGTACCCAACAACCCTATGTCAACCACAGTCGGTGCTGGATTTTGGGTACACAATCAAGAAGAACTTACCCCATACATACAACCAAAACTAAACCCAAATAAATAAAGGAGATACTACAATGGCACTAACCATAAGTGAATCGCAGAAATCAGAACGCAAGTTGCCCGAAGCTGGCGCAACCGTAGGCGTTCTTTACAGTCTAGTTGACCTAGGCCACCAGAAGACTAACTGGGACAACCAAGAGAAGTGGACACCTAAAGTTCGCTTGACCTTTGAGTTGCCCGATCAGACCGATGAGTTTGAGGTCGAGGAGAATGGCAAACGCACCACAGTCCAAAAGCCTATGGTAGTTTCCATTGAGCAGACCCGCAGCCTTGGCGAGAAAGCAAGCCTTCGCAAGCTTCTCGAACAATGGCGCGGTCAGACCTTTACCAGCAAGGAACTCCAGGCATTTAGCTTGAAGAACCTACTTGGTAAACCAGCCATGCTAACCTTGATCCACAAGACCAGCCAGCAGGGTCGGCAGTATTGCGCCATCGCGGGTGCATCCAAACTACCCAAGGGCATGACTGCTCCAGCCAAGACTGCCAACGAACAACTCTACTACGAAATTGAGCAGGGTGAGGGTGGCCAGTTCAACGATATGCCGGACTGGTTGCAGGAAAAGATCAGAGCCTCCAAGGAGTTTGCTACAAGTGCTGGTAAGTCTACTGCAATCAAGTCAGAACTTGATGCAGACGGCAACCAAGTGCCATTCTAAATTGTATGGCTCTTACAATTACATCTAAAGAGCCATCGACAGCTAGACTTGTTCAAACCGAGTCTAGCGGTCATTGGTACACAGCCGATGGCGAGTCAGCACACGTTGTCATAGGCAAGAATGGCAACGAGAGGAACACGACTGTAGCTGATGCTCGCAAAATGGGTCTTTATCCTAGCGTCACTTCGATTTTGTCTATTTTGGATAAGCCCCAATTGACCAACTGGAAAATTGAACAAAGTATCATGGCATCGCTTACGTTGCCAAAGGAGGAAAATGAAACGCTCGAAGATTACGCTAGAAGGGTGGTTAAAGACTCTAAAGAATCAACAACGAAGGCAGCTGAACACGGCACGCTTATGCACGAGCAGGCAGAAAATATCCTTATGGGACGTGATACTACCACAGACCCAATCCTGCAACCATACATCGCCACGTTTAAGAAGTGGGCAGAAGAAAACGTGGAAAAGACCTACTGGTGCGAGAAGGCACTTGTTGGCGCAGGGTATGCTGGAAGATGTGACGCATACGTCAAACTACGGGGTGTTGGTGACGCTATCGTTGACTTAAAGAATCGGAAAGTTAATCCAAAATATGAGCCATTCTATGACACAGATTGCGCCCAAATTTTTGCTTACTTGTCAGCTTCCGAAAACCCTAAAGCAGCAGGCGTATCAATCGTGCTGGCATCAAATGATCCCAGCAAAATAATGACTAAAGTTTGGGATAAAGACGAACTTTACCAAGCCGGAATAGCTTTTTGCGCCATGCAGAAGGTTTGGTCTTGGGTAAAGAACTACACTCCTCCAGGGATGAAGTTGTGATTGCGCTTGCTGATGTGCTTTGGCTGGAGTCACTTCTGGATCAGTTTTACAGGAATCAAGCAAAATGACTGCACCAACAATTCAAGAGATGGGTAACGCTGCGCAAGAGATTGTGTGGCGTGTTATGGGTAAAGGATCAGATAAGTCTGGTTATGGAGATTGGTTGCTGAAGGATAGGCCGATTCACGATTACCATATTGCCAGAGCGATTCGTCATCTAGCCACAGCGCAAATGCAACTGCACAAGTCTTCGCCTTGTCCAGATAATAATGGTGAGACAAGCGTTGACCACCTTGAGCGTGCGCTGGTACGATGCCTGTTCACGTTGGCACAAATAAAGAAAGAGGTGACAAGATTATGAACCAAGAAGAAATAGACAAAGATTGGGATGAGTTTTTCAGCAAACCTCGTCCTTGGCTTTATTCCAATTACGGAGATAAGTCGTCAAGCGAAGATGACAATACGGAAAGCTTTCAAAAGTTCTGCGATAACAGCGGGAACAATAAATATCCACAAGAATGAAACGCGCAGTCGTAACGATGGCTTTCGGGACGGAGTGGGAGAAGATCCTTGAACTAACCCATCCTCGCATTGACGCTTTTGCCAAGCGGAACAAGATGGATTTCATTGTGATGAACCGGTCTGTAATGGACCCAATGGATTACAACAAGTCAATGATTGCTCACATCTTGGTAACAAAGAAGTACGATCAAGCAATCTATATCGATTGCGATTGCCTAGTTACCAAGGACTGCGATGACTTTGCCAACGTAGCCGAGGAAGGTAATGGTGGGTTTATTGCCTTTGACGAGGGCGACTTCTTGGATCGCAAGGAAGGGATGAAGAGACTGGCAGCAGAGTTTGGCGGGGTGATTACGCCTAACTATTACTTCAACTTCGGCGTGTTTGCGATGACAAAAAAGCATCTTGGCTTATTGTCGTTGCCTCCAATTGGAGTCGTTCCCAACCATTTCGGGATGCAGACCTGGGCGAACATCCAAGCACACTTTTGGGATATACCGCTATCTGGAATGGACCCAGCCTATAACTGCATGACCAGCGTGGAGGCACACTACGGACTAGACCGATACAAGGACGCAATGATTATTCATTACGCCGGGCAGTCCGGTGATCTTGCAAAGCTGGCCGAGCAGATCAAAGCTGACGATGCAAAGCTGGTGGAGCTGGGTCGGTGAGATCTACACAGTTATGTCGTGGCGACTACGATGACAGGGTGCAGCAGTTGGCTGGAGAGGTTGCACTCCAGGCTATCCGCGACCTGCGGATGCTACGCAAACGAGGGATGGTTAAGGGTATGAAGATTGTTAAGGATCACACGGGGGTGCCACTCAACGATGCCTTGGAGTACAAAAACTCGCACGAGGTGCAGAAGCTATTGCGTGACTTTAAGACGGGTGTTGTCTCCTGGTGGTGCAGAGCCAGCGGGGTGCAGATTGATAACCGCACGTTACTGAGAAAACTAAAGGAAAACGACTATGTTCTGCCTACTTGACCTTGGCACAATAGTTTGGGTCATCAGTTCTTTTATCCTTTACAGTTCCCTGCTTTTGTCGGCAATCTACTGCGCAGGTTACATCATCTTTAAGTTAATCGATTACATAAGAAAGGAACTGGATTTATGAGCGAGTTTAAGCAGAAGGTTTTAACCGCATCAGTAGATCGCTATGTATTGAATAAGACGCAATGTGAGATGCTGCGCCAAGATGCGGAAGTGATCGGAATGAAGCGTGCGCCTGTGCTGTCCAAGGATGGAGTAACACGTACGGTATCGCGTACGCGAACCTGCTCATCGTGCTGGATACCATACGCCAAGCATCACAACTGGATTTACAATATCATGCGCGAGATAACGGAAGGCATCAATGCCGAGCAATGGCGATTCGACATCCAAGGCATCCAACAGTTGCAGATACTGCGATACCGCCCACTACAGAAGTTCTCTTGGCACTTTGACACTTACACATCCGAAGCACCAGTTCGCAAGCTGACTGCTGTGGTCAACCTGTCCGCGCCAGAGGAGTATATTGGTGGAGGGTTGCAGGTTAAGGCTGATATGGAGAACGCTCAGTTCGTCCGCGAGCAAGGAGCAGGCTGCTGGTTTCCGTCCTACATCGAGCATAGAGCGCGTGCGCCTATATGGGGAGCGCGCTGGGTGTTGGTGGCTTGGTTTACTGGACCAAGCTGGAAATGACCCACGCTGCTAATCTGCCACGCCACTTGTACGTCAAGTGCGATATGGAGTTTGTGTCTGATGGCGAGAAGCAAGGCCTAGAAGACGCTGTTTGGTTTGGCCTAACAGCAATTCCTGGCCGAGCTTGGGGTTGCACTGTGATGCTAAAATGCGGTGCGTTGTACCGAGGCTTGCCACTTCACGCCTTGGCTCATGGCGACATTGCAATTATGGACTGGGACATTAACGATGCTCAACGCTGGGATTGTTTTGGCTGGAACTTTACGACAATCGAATACGAGTATCTGATGGGGTTGTCTTGCCGAGTCTGGATCGCAAGCAAGAAGACTTGGGAGGTTGGTCGATACCTATTCACAGCCGAGCCTTACGGAGATGGGTTCTCGATGGACCCAAGCCAAACCAAGTCACACCATTTCATCGCACTTAATAATGGACGGATTACGGCTGTTCCCGGTAACAATGTGCTTTGGAAAGAATCAAGCTTCACCACTCCAAGCGAGAAACCTAACTGGCTGCGGACGCAGTCGCAGGTCTGGCATGGAGAACAAGCAACGTGGGATGACGTTGTTGGTGAGGAAACAGCATAGGAGGTCAGCATGCCGCTAGGTAAAGACGTAAGTAAGAATATGAGCGAACTAGCAGCGGATAACCGCAAGAAGGGCAAGGAGCGTGGTGCAGGCGGTAAGCCGCGATCACGCGAGCAGATGATTGCCATTGCGCTATCCGCAGCAGGCAAGAGCAAGCCACGCAAGTTTCGGATGCGGTCAGGCTCATAATGCAGGTCGAGGCTAAAGATCGCCTCAAGTGGGCGCGCGAGATCCTTCTCATTGCACGCAATAAGCTTGCAGTTGAGAGGGATCGCGCGACTCACGGCCACGCTATTGACATAATCCAAATCATAACGATGGTGGATGCAGCCAGCCTGGTGTGCAAGGAAGTGGTAGGTGAAGAATGAAAGTTAAAATATTACAAGGCGATTGTATTGAGAAGTTGAAAACCTTACCAGACGAATCGGTCAATTGTTGTATAACAAGTCCTCCGTATTGGGGATTGCGTGATTATGGAACTGGAAGTTTACAGATAGGGCTAGAGCATACACCAGAAATTTATGTTCAAAAGATTGTCGATGTGTTTAGAGAAGTCAAAAGAGTTTTACGAAGTGACGGCACATTGTGGCTTAACCTTGGCGATTCATACGCATCCTATAGGGATGGCAAAGCAACTCCAGATACAGCTAGGAATGGTAACAATGGAACGCTAGTTGATTCTGGTTTGGCTAAAAATAGAATGGCATCAACTTTTGCTGGGACTGGCGTAAAGCACAAGGACTTGGTTGGAATACCTTGGAGAGTTGCCTTTGCACTACAGGCAGATGGTTGGTATCTGCGCCAAGACATAATCTGGCACAAGCCAAACCCTATGCCCGAATCGGTTAGAGACAGATGCACTAAATCGCATGAATACATTTTCTTGATGACAAAGAAGTCGAATTATTATTTTGATTCTGAAGCAATTAAAGAAGATGCCAATTATGCGGGACGGAAAAGGGGCTTATCTAAAAATGTTTCACCAAGCGGAATAACTGATTTTGGCGGTAAGGCCGTATATGACAAAAGGAATAAAAGAAGTGTTTGGACTATTAACACAAGATCGTATCCAGAGGCGCACTTTGCAACATATCCAGCAGAGTTAATTGAGCCTTGCGTTCTTGCTGGTTGTCCTGTTGGCGGAACTATTCTTGACCCATTCGGTGGTAGCGGGACAACAGCACAGGTAGCAGTGGAGCATGGCAGGAATGCTATCCTTTGTGAGCTTAATCCAGAATATATAAAGCTGATAAATAAAAGGATTGCAGAGACGCAGCCGTTACTGCAAATGTAGTCAGAGTAACAAAGGAGAAAACCAAATGAAACTATGGAACAATAACACAAACGGAGTCCACATCGTGGACGATAACAAGCTGTGGCCACGTTGTAGCTACATTCTACCAGACGAGTTGGTCAACGCACCATTCAATGATGCCGTACCAGTTCCACACCGAATCAAGCCGTACTACCCAGGTCGAGCCGAGGGTGGAACAACTGCCGTGTATCGCGCTGGGGCAATTGGTGACGCGATTATGGCTACTGGAATCATCCGATACCTAGTCGAGACTTCAGGTGGGGGCGTGGACATTTACTGTCCTGCTCGCAATATGCCAATCTACGCTGGGCTTGGTGCTAGGATTCTTCCGTTGCCACCAACAGCCGAGGCGTGGGATTCATACGATGCTCACATTCCTCTGGATGATCTATTCTCTGGCAAGGTCGGAGGAACAGAGCTTGGAACAGGTGCAGGCAATCACTACGACCGCATCTACCTGTGGATGGGTGCGGAAGGCATACTGGCCGACATTTCTGGCAGAGTGGGTGATGTCAAGCGGGTGGAAGATAAGTATAAGCGACCTCACTTGTACGTTGTCCAGCCTGACCACGATGAGTTGATTAAGATGGGTAGATGGCCGTTGCCAGATAAGTATTTTGTTTATCACGTCAGCAGCTCGGGGCCAACACGCACCTATCCGCCACAGCTAGGCAAGAAGGCGGTGGAAGCGTTGTTGGAAGAGTTCAAGGATCATCACGCTGTCATCGTTGGGCTGGATCGTTCGCTTGACTTTAAGATTGATCATCCAAACGTGATCGACTTGTTCAACGCAACGTCGAACATCCGTAGTCTGTTCCCGGTAGTTCAAGGTGCTGACTTTGTCGTAGCCCCTGATTCGTCAGTCAACCACATGGCAGCGGGGCTGAACACAGCCTGCATATCCCTTTGGGGTAGTTATGATCCAGATGATCGGGTCAAATATTATAGTAAGTCCTACCCGCTGTTTGCACCGGAAGTATGCCCACACGCACCTTGCAGGCCGCAGGGTGGGTTGCCACAGGCCAAGTGTAAGGATGCGACCAACCGCACGCCGAAGACTCAACTATGGTGCAACGCACTTCGTAACATCACACCAGAGATGATTGTGGATGCAGCGAAGAAGGCGGTGGAGTTGGATGGTAAATAACTAACTGGCGATGTGGTACGCAGGGAGATCCTGCGGCGGGGCTGGATGCATAGTGTGTTGTTCCCCTCTTGAATCAGAGCCAGTTTGAATTTTAATATGAAAACAACATTAAGAGAAATGGATTTTTGGCAGGGTGCAAGAGTTTACATTGCAAAAGACAATGCAATGAATGGTTTTTACAAAATTGGGTGTTCAAAGAATCCAGTTCAAAGATGCAAGACATTGGGAAGTGGAGATTGCGAGATTATTTTTGAGGCAATTCAAGACACGCACAACGCCTCGGAGGTCTTTGCTCACAATCTTCTGGATGACAGAAGGCATACATATATTGGATCGGGTAAAACCGAATGGTTCAAGCTTACTGAGTACGAATTAAAGATAACAAGAGAGTTAATAAAAACGCATAGCGAATATGTTGCGCTATGGCGCAAGCATCAAAAACTTGAGAAGGAATATAAAATAGTTGTCAATAATTACTGGCAACTTATGAAGAGGTTTAATATGTTCTATGAAATTGTTATGAGTTCTAAATTGAATTGGAGTAAAAAATTTGAATTGTTTGTTAAGTCATTACTTAAAATATACGGTTTCTGAATATGACCGAAGCACAACGTCATGCTGAAGCGGTAGTCGGGGCTGTCGATTGGCAGTCCGAGAACCACGGGCTGTGTAAATGTCCAGGTGAGGCTGCACACACCAGTCATACGAGAGTGAGGGACACGACTGTGTTTGTTGACGGCGCACCTACGATCTTCTGCTGGCATACAAGTTGCACGCCGTACCGCGATGAGGCCAATCGCAAATTGCGTAAGGCAATCTTCAACGATCCGCTGTATCGTCCGATCAACATTATGTCGGTTGGGTCGTCTGCACCGATTCGCCTAGTCAAAGACCCAGAGGCAGAGGTGCTGGAAAGGTTGAGGACAATTGCAGAGTCGAACAGGCAACGATACTTGACACACTACAATTGGGACCCTGCTGATATGTTTGAGGAGAGTCCGGTCAAGTTGGAAGATCCGAAGTCCGAGTATCACTTGTTTTTGTCGCTGTTTAACATTGCTGACAATATCTGGATCGGGGATGTCAAGGACAGCGGAAGGCATCCACAGAACTTTAGGTCAGCTTGGGATTGGAAGAAGCTGGATGCACCGATAGGGCAGTACACGACTGGTGCAACGTACAAGCAAGGCACGATCAGCAGATCGAACGATACCGTAGAGCATAGGATTTATTTGGTAGTCGAGTCGGACGTACTGACCAAGCCGGAGATCGGCGCGGTGTTTCAACTTATGCGTGATCTATTCAGAATGAAGCTTTACGCAGTGGTTGACACAGGAGGCAAGAGTCTCCACGGCTGGTTCGAGATGCCGCAAAAGAATGAGTGGTTGGAACAATTAAAAGCTTTCCTTGTTCCTTTAGGGTGCGATCCTGCAACTTTCAAACCAAGCCAACCAGTAAGGATTCCTGGTGCTAAAAGAAACGACAAAACACAGAGCCTTTTGTGGTTCTGCAAGGAGGGGAAATGATTGAGCCAGCAGTAGCTTTGGGGGTGAAGCCGAAGGTGGACGAATGGCCGCCGATTAAGTCATACGCAGAGTTGGTCAAGGACAACATACCAGCACCGGAAGTATTGATTGAGGGGATGTTGCATCGAGGGGGGAAGTTGTTGTTAGGTGGAGGGAGCAAAGCGTTTAAGAGCTGGAGTCTGATTGACCTAGCGTTATCACTACACGCTGGCGTGCCGTGGTGGGGTCAGCAAACGCATCAAGCGCGGGTGTTGTTTATCAACTTTGAAATTCAAGAATGGAGTTTCCGCAATCGGTTGGCAGATGTTATCAAGGCAAAGCAGTTGGAGGGTAAGGTTGATGACTTCGATGTGTGGACGCTACGAGGCTATGCTGCCGACCTTACGCTAATCCGCCCTATGATTGAGAAACAGATTGAGGGGCGGGGATACCAGGCAATCATACTCGATCCTAACTATATGCTGATGGGAGAGAGGGACGAAAATTCAGCGGGGGATATGTCAAGTTTGATGAACGAATTTGAGTACCTAGCCACACGCCACAACTTGTCAATCATTCTGTCACATCACTTCTCCAAGGGTAACAAGAGTGGGTCAGAGTCGATTGATAGGTTTAGTGGTAGCGGTGTATTCGCCCGCAACCCCGATAGCTTGGTAGTCCTCACACCACACGAGGAGGATGAGCGTACCTTCACCTGCGAGGTCACGCTACGCAACTTCTCACCTATGGACGCATTCGTTGTCCAATGGTCTTACCCGCTATTCAGGCAGAACTTCGGACTCAATCCAGATAGGCTAAAGAAGCCGGGTGCGCAGAAGTCTATGGACGATGACAGGTTCCTATCCGAGATGGGTAGCAAGGAGTGGCAGGCTGGCGATTTAGCCCGTCACATCGTCGAAAAATGCAAGGTGAGTGAAAGTACGGCATACCGTTACCTAAAGAGGCTGACGAAGGCAAAGAAGATATTGTCAGCCAACGGCTTATACACAGCCGATCAGTCAACTTTTTAGTCCTGTCAGATTAGCTGTCATTTCTTGAGTGTCATACTCATATAATATATGAATATATATCACGAAGGGAAAGTAGGGGAAAGGGACTCCTTTTGTCCCGTCCCTTCCCCACTACCGCTACGCTATTTCCCGTAGTGTTTTTCTGTTCTGGAAAACGAACTGGAAGCTGGCTGGCAGGGCTGGGCTGGCTCACACATCCTCACACCTGCTGAGGAACGTAGTTGGTTATCAGGTGGGGGATGTGGTACAATCGTGAAATGAACAACAGCAAGCCAGGTCTATACGCCAACATTAACGCCAGACGCAAGGCTGGCACTAGCCGCAGCAAGAAGAACAGCACCATCAAGCCGAAGGTATGGAGGATGATGAAGGCCAAGAAGGGCGGGTTCTGAACCAAGACCGAGAGCAGTTGAAGCTGGCGAATAAATTCATTGGCTTGCTTCAAAAGGAGAACGCCCAACTACACAGCGTTCTTAGGCTCTTGGGTCAATTGGTCGATGATATGAATGCAAACTGCTCCTTTGAAGTGTTCGAGCATCAGTGGCAAGGGTTGACTGATGAGGTCAAGAGGCTGTCAGGCTTCTTTGAAACGCACCAGAAGGCACTCCAATCGCTCCACGATGCTTGCCCTGAGACTTTTGACACCAATGAGGTAGATGAGTCGTGAATCCTAGAGACTTACCCTGTAACTCACCCCGCCGGACTCCTGGTGGGCCTAAAAAGTTTGTAGTGAGAGCCTGCCAAGGCGGTAAAAGCAAGACTATCCGCTACGGAGATCCCCAAATGACCATCAAGAAGAGCAATCCAGCACGCAGGCGTAGCTTTAGGGCTAGGCATAAGTGTGACAGCAACCCTCCAAGCAAGCTAACAGCTCGTGCGTGGAGTTGCAAGAACTGGTGACGAGTACAGCCCAAAAGACGCGCCTAGATGGCCTAATTTGGCGTTTATAGCCCCGTGGCGAGGTTTTTATGTTAAAAATGAACGCGGATACCCCTAAAATTAGGCATCTCATACCAGATTATCTGTTTGGACAGAGAGGAATCTGTACTTATTGTGGCGATACGGCCAATTCAATAGACCATGTCATAGCGGTATCCTATTTTGATGACAGCATCGTAAGAAACGGTACGCTTAACTCTAAAGGGATAAGAACCTACTCATGCAAGGACTGCAATTGCGTTCTTAGTAGCAAGTATTTTGAAACATTCCGTGAAAGATGTGAGTACGTTAACAGGCGAATAGAACAAAGGTTTAAGAAAATCATAAACCTCCCGCCGTGGTCGCCAGAAGAATTTGCGAAACTAGGTAAAAACATTAAGGCAAGTCTTGGAGAAAAATTAAATCTAAAAGCGGTTGTACTTGAAAGATTGCGATGGCAGAGTACAAAAGAGTTCCATGAGTATTGCCAAGAAGCACGCGACTACTTCAAAACCGAAGCGCAAATCGTCAGCAAAGAATGGATGCTTGAATACTTCACCCCAGGTGAAGCCATCAGAATACACCGTCAAGTTCATGGTTGAACCGCTAGACAACCGAGCCTGCTGTTGCCGTATTGGTCGCTAGACTGCCGTTTGTAGCACCCTTATAGGGCTATCTACGCTACCGTTTTGGTGGCTGCGCTTCCGTTTGTTGACGCTCCCGATACTTAGCCCAGCGGATGTTCACCGCCTTCTGATAGTGTTCCCTAGGTCGCACCTTTTGTGGACCCTTTACGCTCCCGCCTTTACGCCCCAGGCGCGAAAGGTAGGCCTTAATAATTTCGTCTTCTGTCATATTTTATGTTGTCCTTATAGGCCAAGCTCCCGTTTGTAAAGACGGAATGCCTGGGCTGCCGTTTGTTAGCGAATGCGAAAGCTTTGGGGATTGAACCCTAGGCGGTGTTGTTATCTTGTCTTTATATCCTCCGCGACAATCTTATTAATCAGTTTTAGGGAATACTCTCCCCATTGTTCCATAGCTATCTGTACCGCCTTCTTATAGGATACGCCCTCTTTCTTTGCCATCTTCTTAAGATAACTTTCAGTAATTCCAACTTCATCTAATTGTTTGGGGTGTGTCATCATATCCTCTTTCTTTCTTATTCGTTCACGCAACCGGATTATGGCTGCGCTGCCGTTTGTTAGGATGTCCAGGCGAGAGCCAAAATCCACCCTCCGTTCCCCTCCGTTACGAGGGGAAACGAGGAGAGACTTTCCTTAACTACTTCTGCCGTCTTGCTCAAACTCTCCTTCAAATATGTTTTTTATATATGGAGAATCCATTCCTAATTCTGCTTGTGTATATTTTCCCCTTGCACTTGGCTTGCCAGTTTTAGTGCAGGGGGCATTTGCCCACTTCCAAATCTCGTCCGCCTCGTGTTCGATTGCATTTATGCGTTTTTGAATGTCCTCCTTTGTGAAGTCATCTTTGTAGCGAAGCACATAGATTGCAGTTCCAAAGTCGCACCCCTCCACAATGCTACCCATCCGAATGCCGTAATCGTGGAACTCAATCCACGCTCCGCAATTCGTATACTTATAAATGAAATGCTTTGCTTGTTCCTCATCCTTTGCGGAGAAGAAATCCAAAACCACTTGGTAGGATTCTGGGACTTCCTCTTGCCATAGATGTTTATCTGGATCTAAGTAATCGTTGTGTATGCTTGTTAGGCTCATAATGTGTGTACCTTTCTTTTCTGTTTGTTAGGTCATCTCTATCGAGTTTGACCTCTCCTCCCATCCATTACGATGGGAGACGAGGGAAAACTATTTCCGTTTACTGCGTGGCCACACCATAACCACAAACAAGGCTAAGAGGACACCGTGCAGCATCCCAAGGGAATAGAGTTGAGGACTCATCGCCATTTATCCTTCACAATGATTGCCCCATCTAATCCTTCCTGTTTGATCCATCGCATCGCGCCATCATATGATGAAAAGCGCGCTTGATACCTTCCCGTGCAATCTATGACTATGAAACACTGTTTCATATACTTTCCTCCCTCATGTTTATATTGATACCCAAGCTTTCAAATATAGTTTCGTATGCTTCCTGCCTACATGTCGCCTCAAATTGCAGGCAAGGCATGCCACCACCATATTGATCCTTCTTGTCAAAAACTTCGACTAGGTAGGTTTTCAACTTTTCTCCTTTCCCATGATGTAATCATGAGCCGCTTGCGCTTTGGCAGCAGCGTAAAATATCATCTTGGGATCATTCTTCAGGACCTTTGACCAATTTTGACAATAGGCCACAGCGTTTTCCTCAACTTCAGCGCGATTGATGCCCGATGACTGACACAAGAATTGCGCGCCAATCTCAGCGACTAATTCTTCTTTGGCATACTTTTCGCTGCCAAAGTTTCCGCCCAAATCGCGTTCTAATCGCGACTCGTGGCCCGTTGCATGCGTCAATTCGTGAAACATTGTGTCATAGTATGCGCTTGCGCTGGTCCAGTGCGCTGTTTTTGGCGGCATGTTTACAATATCCTGGCTAGGGATATAGCAAGCGCGCGATCCATCGACTATTCTTGGCGCGCGCGGCATGCGCTTAATTATCTCATCAGCTTCCACAATTTGAGCCACTGGCGCGGCGGCTGCTTCACGCTCAGGCATGCAATCACACTGAGAAGCATTAAACACTGTATAGTGTTTCATGAAACGAAAAGTTTTCGCTTTCTCGCCTCCTGTGCTTTCGCCTCCTTCACTCTCTCCACTCTTTTTAATTGTGGAATAGAATATGACTGGCCAACCCTTCTCACCCTTCTTAACTTGCGCGCCAAGCGCGGCGGCTTGCTTGTAGGTTAAGAAACGTGGATCGGGATAGTGACTCGCCAAGTTTAACACCAGCGCATTTACCCCTCTATACTCTGAGCCGCTGATTGCATTATGTGCGGCAACACTGCGCCAAGGCTTGCGCCAAGGTATCTCGCCTTTGCCTAATGCTTCCACTATCTTTTCAACTATTCTGTTTGTGTCCTCTGTTTTCATTGTGTGTGTTCTCCTTATTTTCTTTTATGCCTTGGGCAATCCAATAGGATTCTCCCTCGACAAGTGGCAATCTAATACAAGCGGATTGCCTAATCAATACTTTCTTTTCGTCAAAACTATGTTAGAAGTTTTCCTAATGGATGAAACTTGCGCAGCTCCAGGCGCGTTAGAATTGCCAAACGACAAGGCGAAAAACGGCAGGCCGACGCAATACGACGAAAAGCTAGGCGTGAAGATAATCGATGCGGTCCGGGCCGGGTTTACTTTAGAACGCGCGGCAGAGTATATAGGAATAAACCCTAGCACTGCGCAAGGGTGGATAAGTAAACGCCAAGACTTCGGAAGGCTTATAAAAAAGGCTAGGCGTGAACATGAGATGGGTTTACTTCGCAGCGTTGAATTAGCAGGGGAAAAGAGTTGGCAGGCGCGTGCCTGGATACTGGAGAGAACGCACGGATATGCACAACCCAGTGCGCGGCTGAATGTTACGCAAGAGCATACTCACGGAATCAGCTCCAACCTAGCCTCTCTGCTGGCTGGGATTGCGGGGAGAAAGAAAAATACAGCGAGTGCAGAAACGGCAAGGCTCGAAAATAGTAGCAAGTATATTGATGTTCAACCGATTGTGAAAGCACCCAGAACTGATAAGTCGCACAATGAGTCGTGTATTAACTTGGATTCTACTCAAGAGAATGGCAAAAATTTGCCTAAAAGACGGCATCAGCGAATGAGATTAAGAAAGCCAAGGGCTGAGAGCTTGGCCAAGTACACCACCACGCCCCCCGCCACCCCCCCAGCCCCCATTTAATACGCATAACCCCCCCCAAATTATTGTGGCTAAAAACAAAAAGAGGTCTTAACTAACGCTAATGCCAAAGCCCCCCAAGCGTAGCCAAGAAGAGATTCTCGAAGACCTCTCTAAACCAGCCGCATTCGCATCTAATGTATTGGGAATCAATCTGTATGACTGGCAACGGAAGGTGTTGCGTGATTTGGAGGCTAGAGACTGTCGCGTAGCCCTGCGTGCAGCCAACGGCTCTGGCAAGACCAGCACCGTCATTTCGGCTATTTTAATATGGCACGCGCTCGTTTACCCGCGCTCAATTGCGGTAACAACCGCCGGCGTTTTCCGTCAAGTCGAAAGCCAGCTCTGGCCTAGCCTGCGCAATCACATTGCCAAGCTTGGCGGTGCGTGGGAGGTCACATCCGGCGAGATCCGCTACCTCCACCCCAACGGCAACACATCACGCATTATAGGCTACTCAGCGACTGACCCTGGGCGTGCTGAAGGCTGGCACGCAGAAGACCACGAATACCATCCGTTGCTGATGGTGGTCGACGAAGCCAAGACCGTAGCCGACCCGTTGTTTGAGGCTATCAGCCGATGTCAACCAACTAGGCTGCTAATCGCATCCAGCCCAGGCGGGACTAGCGGTGCGTTCTATCGAGCGTTCACCAAGGAAGCCAATATGTGGTCGAAGCACGCAGTCACAGCGTTTGACTGCCCGCACATAACGCAGAACCAGATTGATGAGGTAATCCAGCGTTACGGCGAGAAGCACCCGCTGACCCGTTCTATGATCTACGGAGAGTTTGTCGACATAGGCGCGGAGAGCCTTGTGGTCAGCCTGACCCAGCTCCAAAACTGCCACAACAGCCCACCCGACTTTAAGCCGGGAGATCGCAAGGCAGGCGTTGACTTTGCGGCTGGTGGCGATCAGAACGTGCTTTGCGTAAGTGACGGCAACAAGATTCTGCCATTCATCGCATGGCGCGAAAGGGATACGATGTCTGCGGTAGGCAGGTTTATCGTCGAGTTTAAGAAGGCTGGGTTAAAGCCAGAGAACATTTACGCTGACGCAAGCGGTCTTGGGATGCCTATGTGCGATGCTTTGGCTGAAGCTGGCTGGGAAGTCAATAGGGTCAACTTTGGGTCTTCTGCATTCGACACCGATGCCTACACCAATCGTGCAGCCGAGATGTGGTACAATATGGCCAAGAAGATTGAGAGTGCCGACATCATACTGCCGGAGGATGAGGACTTGACCGCGCAGTTGACTTGCAGGCGAACCATAACTAACAGCAAGGGTAAGCTTGGCGTGGAGTCCAAAGACTCAATGCGTGCCAGAGGACTTGCATCGCCGGACAGAGCCGATGCGTTGGCATTGTGCCTAAGTGGTGGTAATGTAGGCTTGGACTTGACTTTCCCCGTAGAACGTCCAAGCTGGAGACTTCTTAGCCAGATGATGGAGTCACACGACCCTGTTATGGCTGGCTTTGATGCAGGAGGATAAACTATGAATATCTGGAACTGGATTACTTCAAATTGGCAAGAGATCGTAGCCGCTGTTGGTGGCATCGTTCTTGCCGCACGCATTATTGTTAAACTAACCCCGACACCGGCTGACGATTCGTTCTTAGAGAAGATCGTCAACTTTCTGAAGACAGTCGGTCTGAATATCAAATAAGTTTATTTGTGCTGCGTGCAATCCTTGAGATCATCGCAGCCGTCTTTCGCATCATTCCAGGTTGGAAAGAAAAGCGAACACAAAACATCGAGGGTGAGTGGCGGGATAACCGCAATGCTATTGAGCGTGATCTGCGTGGTGAGTCTTGGTGGATGCGCAACAATGACACCAGTAACACACACAACGGGGATAGTTGAAGAACTGATGAAAGATCCTACCTATATTGAAATTCGTCGTGGCACACCTGGCACTCGTGAGTGGGCTAGGAAAGCATTGAATGCTGTCAACGATCTTTCGTATGAACTAAAAGTGGAGCGTAACAAATGAAGAATCTCGAAGCACGCGAAGGGTATCATATGCGGATCATTGACTGCTTGAACCAGCGCGAGACTTGGGAGAATCGTCAACGCTTGTTCTACCAAGCCCGCTACTTCGGTGTTCGTCGCAAGATGAAACCTTGGCCTTCTGCGGCTGACCTACACGTTCAGCTAATTGACAGCGCAATCGAGAAGCTAAAACCTTCCTTCGTCAACAGCGCAATCGGCAACGACATCCTTTCCAGCTTTGTACCTATGCGCCAGCAGTTGACCCCGCTGACCGTATCAGCCGAGCGTTGGTTTGATTACAAGATGCGCGAGCAGTCCAATTTCCAGAAAGAGATTGTTTCGGTTATTGACAACTTATTGCTGTATGGCCGTGGCGTATCAAAGGTCTTGTGGAATGAGGACAAGAAGCAAATCAGCTTTGAAGCGATTGATCCGTTCCACTTGGTTGTGCCTGCGTACAGCAAGAGCATGGCTGATGCAGACTTCATCGTTCACATCATTCTTGTTTCGGTTGATTCTTACAAATCCAATCCGATGTACAAACAAGACAAGGATTTTGTCACCAAGATCAGCGGCAAGGTCAACCAGTCCGTCGGTCTGCGTAGCGAGATTCAAGATGAAATTTATCGTCGTGAAGGCATTACGCAGGAATCCGGCAACGACACGATCATCTTGTGGGAACTTTACACTCCGTCCGACAAAGGCTGGAAGGTTCAGACCTACAGCCCGCTTGAAGTTGAGACTGATGTTCGCAAACCTTTCTACTTGCCGTATGAACACGGCGAACCTCCTTTCGTAGATTTCCCCTATGAGGTCACAGGGGGCGGTTGGTACAGTCCTCGCGGAGTTGCAGAAATCCTCCTCCCAGGCGAGAACCTGTTAAACAAGCTCAAAAACTCCCTCAGCGACTATGTAGAGCTGGCCAACCGACCCGTCTTTGAAGCGCAGAATCCGATCTCGCTCAACACAGCGAATCTGAAGATGCAACCCGGTCAGATCCTTCCGCAAGGATTGAAGCCGGTTCAGTTCAGCCAACCTCCATTCGACTTCCAAAAGCTGATGCTCGAAGAGCGTATGCTTGCCGAGCAACGGATGGGTAGTCCTGACTTTGGTGCTGGCTCGCAGTTCCAAGTCTCGGATCGCAAGACTGCGACTGAGATTCAAGCGATGCAGGGTCAAGCCGCTGCTTCCGGTGATTTGCGTAATCGTATTTTCCGAATGAGCTTGTCTCACTTATTCCGTCAGTGCTGGTCGCTGTACGTCCAGTACGCCAAGGAAGATTTGATGTATCGGTATGCGGAAGAAACTGGCCAGATGGTTCCAGAGGGAATCCACGACCAGTACGCTATTGAACCCAAGGGTGGACTTGACTTTATCAACCGTCAGTTTGCGTTGCAGAAATCCGTGGCTCGGATGCAGATGTTCCAAAATAATCCTTTCGTTAATCAAGGCGAGCTGGTTAAATCAGTGCTTGAACAAGACGATCCCTCGCTGGTCCGCAGACTCTTCCAAGATCCAAACGCAGCCTCTGGCGATCAAGCTGAAGATCAAGCGACTGAAATCGCGACTATGCTTGCAACTGGATTCCCAGTCGCAATCAAGCCTAGCGATGATCACAAAGCGCATATATCCGTTCTGTTCGCATTTAACCAAGCGGCTCAACAGCGGCAACAGCAGGTCGATCAGAGTGCAATGCAAGTTCTGATGGCTCACTTACAACAGCACTTGCAGGCGTTGGAACAGGTTGACCCGAACACATCCCGTGCAATCCAGAAACAGCTTCGTGATGCGGCTAAAGCTCAAATGCAACAGCAGGGACAGCAATTGCCTCCCGAAGCTATGCAGGCTCAACAAGCTGGTCCGATGCCTGCTTGATCGAACAATTTGACACAAGAGACTTGATGGTTGATGCCTTCATTAAGGAAGGCATGGCTGGCGCGGAGATCGGAGTGTTTGCCGGAGATTTCTCTGCTAAATTAAGAAGCAAGAATCCAAGCGTACTTTACTTGGTTGACTTATTTGAAGGCAAATGGCCGTCCGGTGACGTGGATGGAAACAATCTAAGGCATATTGACCTTCACGAATCGCTTGTGGCGTTGCACGACAAGTACCAGAAAGATCCAGTAGTAAAGCTTGTCAAGGGTGCGTCATTCTTCTTTATGGCAAGTTTGCCTGAAAATTTGCTTGATTTTATCTACCTTGACGGCGACCACTCTTACCCAGGCGTTAAGATTGACCTTGAGATGGCTAGGATCTTGGTCAAGCCAGACGGTTTGATCATGGGTCACGACTACTCAATGAACATGGAGAAGGCCAAGACTAATTACGAGTTTGGGGTCAAGAAAGCAGTTGACGAGTTTTGTACAAGGCATAGCGTGGCAATCAAGGCTATCGCAAATGACGGCTGTACATCATTTTGCATAGTCAACACCAAATGAGAAAAATTAAGGCAATACTGGCTTTTATTAGAAATCAAGCTTGGGTCAACGAACCCAAGTGGAGTAGTGAAGACGAGAAGGCTTGGACTGGCTTTCTGGGTACGCCAACCGGCAAGCGTTTAAGCCTTATCCTTTTGAACCTAACTTTGCGTAATAACGCCTCTGCAACCGAAAAGAATAATGCGGAACTTGCGGAGGCTTGTGGATATGCTAGAGGATTTCGTGGTTGTGTAGCGGTTCTCGAATCGCTTGCAACCGCAAAACTAAACTCAGCCATCCAAGACGGCATGGATGGGTCTGATGAAACTGCCGTCAACTAACCTGCTATTCAGAATGACTCCCTGAGTAGCGGTGTAAGAAAGGGTCAAAATGGCGGAATTGAATAACCCAACCGAGGCAGAAGTCTTGGCTTTGGCTAGAGCAGCAGATGAAGGCGTGGATTACACACCAGCACCAGTTGCTTCAGTTGAAACAAGCGGAACTGAATCGGAGACGGCCAGCGGAGATAACTCGGAGCAACCCGCGACTCCCGAAACCACCGAAACCAAATCCACATCGATTGATGCGGTGACGGATGAAGTCCCAGAGACTGAAACCGTTTCAACCAAAAGTTCTTTAACAGAGCAATCTGATGAATCCAAGTCAGAGTCGGCTTCCGAAGAAAAGAAGCCAAGCAAGTACCAAAGGGCGCAGTCTCGACTCGCAAAAGAGTGGGATGATGTCAAAGCGGAACGAGCAAGACTCCAGGCTGAAAGGGAAGCACTTGAGGCAGCCAAGACTGCAAAGGCTAGTCAAGTGTCTCCTGAAGCAGAGACAAAGGGAAACAGTCGCAAGTTTAGCGCGGAAGATTACAGGGAAGCGGCAAAAAGCTATCGTGACGAAGGCCGCGATGATCTTGCGAAACTCGCTGAAAACAAAGCCAGCGAGATTGAGGTAGAGGACAAGAAGGCGTTTGAGCAGAAGGTGCAGACTGAAATGAAGTCTGCGTGGGATAAGAACCTCATGGAAGAGGTCGATTCCAACCCTGAACTCAAAGACTCTTCTACGCCACTCTACAAGGCTGTTTCACAACTGCTACAACAGCACGCGATCCTGCGGAACTATCCAGCAGGAATCAAAGATGCTGTTGGTTTGGCCAAGATGCACTTGAAGGCGGAGGCCGCCTCTGGCTTGGAGAAAAAGATTGCGCAGTATGAGTCAGAACTGACTCGACTGAGAAAAGCTACGACACCGGCGAACAGTCAGCCTTCGGCTCCTGCACGTCAGAAGCAGTTCCATGAAATGTCCAGCAAGGAACAGGAAATGGAATTGTTGAAGATGGCCGCAGAAGCTGATCGCGTCTAAACTCTGGTTCTAGCAGAAAGATAATACTACAATGGCTAACGTAACCACAGGGTCTGTCTCTGCACAGTTTCAGACCTTTTTTTCAAAGCAACTCCTAGAACGGCAGATCCCCTTGCTCCAGATGGAGCAGTTTGCCCAAAAGGTTCCTTACCCGACGAAAACTGGCGGCAACAAGACCGTCCGTTTCTTTCGGTTTGACAACCCCAGCATCAGCTCAATCACCACTCTCTCCGAAGGAACGACTCCTTCTGGCGGATCTGGTGAACGTCAGTTGACCCTGACCACGGTTGAAGCGACCCTCGTTCAGTACGGCTCCAGCATCGTTCTCACGGACGTGTTGCTCGCCACCGAACTATTCAACCACTTAGCGCAGGCCACGAAGCAACTCGGTGAAGACGCAGCGTTGCATGCGGATACATTGTCGCATCGCGCGTTGGTCTTGAACACGACTGACTCCACGACTGCTGGAACAACCGTTTCTGCTGCGGCCTATACCCGCTATGCTCAAAACGGAACCAACGGAACCAACTTCCAAAGCGCATCTGCGGCTAATGCTGCGATGACTGCTCTTGACTTGTTGGATGCCGCGACCTCACTCAAAGTGAACCGCGCTCCCAAGATCAAAGATGGTTACGTCCTCATCGCTCCTCCCCAGGTCACTCGTGACTTGATGAACGACGATGACTTCCTCCGCGTGTCCTCCTACTCTGCTCCGGATGCTATCTTCCGTGGCGAAGTTGGTCGGCTCTTTGGCGTGAGCGTGATTGAAACCACCAACAACTTGACGGCTGGAACTGCGGCTTACGGTGTTAACACCGAAGCTACTGGCTCCAACTACGCTTCCATCGTTCTCGGTGGGCAAGCCTTCGGCGTGCCTCACCTGACGGCGGTTGCTGCTACCGGATCGCCTTATGCTCCTAAGGTCACGATTCTGGATGCTCCCGACAAGAGCGACATCTATGGACAACGCACCTATGCGTCGTTCAAGACGTTCTACACTGCCAAGCAGTTGAACCCTGCGTTCTACCGCGTGGTGTGGTCGAAGAGCAACTTTAGCTAAAGATCCTAATGGGAACCATGCTAGTTATCGGTATGGGTCCTCGGAAGGCTGGGGAGGGTAAAACCTCCCCAGCTTCTTCCAAAGAGAAGTCTATGCCAAAGGAAGGTCTTGTTCGCTTGCCGCTATCTATGCTTGAGATGGATGGTGGAGAAGGCGAAATGGCTGCTCCCGAAGCAGGCGACTCTGTGGAACTCAGCGGCACAGTTGAAAAGGTTGACGGTGATGTTGTTCACGTTCGCGTCAATGATGCGATGGTGGAGAACGAATCCGAAGAGCCTGAAGAGCCAATGATGTCCGAAGAGGATAAAATGCGTAAGTTGGCAGAGTCAGCCGACGAGGAAAGCTATAGCTAATGCCGATCTACCAGTACACCGACACCCGAAACGGATCAGTCGTTGAACTGGAGAAATCGGTTGCTAATCGGGATTCAGTTCCCAAGCACCTCAAAAGGTTTACTTTCCCACAACGCTTGGCAGTATTTGGAGCCGGAGAATCCCCATCCGATCCCAGGCTGTCGAGTACATCAACAATTATGAAGGGGTACTACAAACAAGAACAAAAGCTTGGGAGTAGGTTCAAAAGCAGCTTCAGCGCGGATCAAGTGAAACGTGCCTGGAGTCGCAAAGGAGATTAACTATGTCAGACATTTATGTGCGTAGGGAAGCATTGGCCAAAAGCCGTCCTTTCCGCCTCGATACAGCCAAAGAAACGCAGTTGGTTGAAATTACCAGCACAGCTACTGGCGGGACATTCAGCACGAGTGCAACCAGCCTGGGTGCTTTGTTGCTAAAAGTCAACGGTACTGCTGTAAAGATTCCGTTCTACACGGCGTAAGTTATGTCGCGTGCATTAGACAAATTCCAGGGTGGAAACGGGTTTACCGTTGGCACTTCTGGAACTGCGACATCAGGCTACTGGGCGATCCAGATGCTTGCCGACACCACGTTTACCACTATCAGCGGAAATTATGATGGTACGCTGACTGGTATATCAATTGGTTCCGGCAATATTATCTACGGCGAGTTTAACAGCTTTACGGCTGGAACTGGTCGAGTGATTGCATACAAATCGGCCTAATGGAATTAGCAGTCAACCCGCCAAAGGTTCAAGTCCTTGGCGGGTGATTGCATTGTAATTTTATGCCAAGATTGTCCCTAGGACTAGGAGTGCAAAACATCCGCAAGGTTGGTGGAGGTGCTGCGCCTAGCGGGATTCCTGTGACAACCACAAGCTCAGTTATTGTATCTGGCTCACCAGATGGATTTAATGGAACATACGACAAGCAAAACGATGGCTTTTGGTCACAACCTGCTGATGGAAATAAAACATTACAGTGGGATTCTGGGGATGCCGCCATTCCCTTAAGGTGGTCGCTCGTAAACTCAGATACAAACGATATCGTAACGCATCAAACATGGAGCGATGAAAATCAAATTCCTATGTCTGGTTGGCCTAATGGCGAAACCATCGCCGCCGCTTGATGAACATTCCGCTAGTCATCCTCTGCCTTGCTTTTGCCTCCTGCTCACCACGCAAGCAGGATAACAATGCTCTGCCAATATATTCAGATATGAGTGCCGCTGAAGATGCTGGGAAGACTCATTATGGGAACTGATGACCAGATTGGCGACTTGCGGGAGAGGCTGGCAAGGATGGAAGAGAGGCAACTCTCTCTGTATAAAATGGTAGAGACGAGCTTGTCAAACTACGCAGATGTGGTAAATAGAATCTCTTCCCTGGAGCATCTCCGGACGAAGGCTCTGGCTATTGCGGGGGTTGTTGGTCTAGTATGTTCAATGGCCTGGGATGTATTAAAAAATCGTTTTAACAGCTAGGAGATATAAATGCCAACACTCGGAACACAACTAATTAGCACCAGCTATCCACAACTTCTAAAGACCTTTGGAACTGGTGGCATTGATGGCACGCTTCAGGCTATTACTGATGGCGATGACACGTCTTCAGCTCTTCAGCTATCCACAACTGGCGTATCCAGCACTGGCTCAATGTCGGTTACTGGCACGGCCACGGTTGGAACACTCAAGGTAGGCGCATCTGGTCCAAGGCTGACTGCTGTAAGCTATGGAACGGCAGCATTTACGCTTTCTACTGTAGCAGCACATAATGTAGCCGACACAACAACTGGAACATTTGCATTAACTGGATGCGCTCTTGGCGATATTGTTTTGGGATCGATAGATACATTGGGTGCTGCTACAGGAACAATTTGTCTTGCAGTCAGTTTTTATCCACAAACAACAAATGTGGCAAGATATTCAATAATCAATAAAGGTTCAACTGCTGGCACAATTTCAGCAGGAACAATCTACGCAACCGCAATGAGGTTTACAACTTAATATGGCAACAATCCTTAATCGCCAGGTAACATTTGCAACCAACGGAACAGTCACTGCGGCTGGCCTGCACAACCTTATTGACCAGACTGAAATTTATGCTGGCATTATTACGACCCAGGATCAGATTGCCAGCGTAGGCAGTTCCGACCAATTGCTGATTGCCGATGCTGACGAAACATCTACATCTGCTCCGCGCAGAGTTACGGTTGGAAGTATGTTCAACGATGCGTTGAACAATGGAATTTATACGACTGGTAGTTTTACGAATAGGGTAACGGCTGGAAGTTTTGTCGGCAATTTGACTGGTAACGTAACCGGAACGATTGTTGGCACAACCGGAACGATTGCCACGCTGAACAGCACGACAAGCACAATCACCAACCTTTCCGCAACCACCTCCACATTCCTTGGCACAATTACAGGCTCAACCAATATAATTAACATTGGTGGGGGGCAGATTTATAAGGATGGGACAGGCAATGTTGGGGTTGGGACGACGAGTCCTAGCAGCAAACTTACTGTAGGATCTGGCGATATTGTAATAAGCGATAATTTCGGAATTGGTGCTGGGGGTGGAGCGCAAGGAATTTACAATGGAACTAGCCAATTTGTAAGATTTGATACTGCATCTACAGAACGTCTCCGCATTGATTCAAGTGGCAATGTTGGGATTGGGACTGGTGGAACTGCGGCTGCATCAAAACTAGATGTTTATGGTGTTGGCAATTTTCAAGCCCTTGAGCTTGGAAAATCTGGTCGAACTGGAAACAGGGATTGCAATATTGATCTTATTGGAGATGATACATATTCAGATTATGGATTTAGAATTATAAGGAATTCAACTGGTTCAAATACTTCCACAGTCCTGACGCACAAGGGAACTGGAGGTCTGTTTATCAAAACAGAAGAAGCAGGGGATATTATATTTCAAACCACGAACACAGAACGCATGCGCGTTGATCCGAGTGGAAATTTCTTGGTAAACACAACCAGCACAGCATTATTTAGTGCAACAAGCGGAAGCGGTTTATGCTATAGAAAAGGTGCTAGTTTAGATATTTTAGCTACAAATGATAATGCTTTAATTTTAAATAAAATAGGAGCAGATGGTAGTATCGCAGAATTCAGAAAAGCCGCAACAGCAGTTGGCACGATAAGTGTTTCTGGATCTGCAACTGCATATAATACATCATCTGATTATCGCTTAAAAACAAATCTTGATCAAATATCTGATGGTATTGCAAGAATCAAGCAACTTCCAGTTTATCGCTTCAACTGGTTGGCAGATGTAAATGGGAAAAAGGTTGACGGTTTTGTTGCCCATGAAGCAAAAGAAATTGTTCCAGAGTGCGTTGTTGGCGAGAAAGACGCTGTTGATGCTGAAGGAAATCCAATCTACCAAGGCATTGACCAATCCAAAATAGTTCCTCTTTTAACTGCTGCGCTTAAAGAAGCAATTTCAAAAATTGAGATTTTAGAATCTAAAGTGGCAGCCCTGGAGGCAGCTTGACCCTAACCGAGATCGCTCAATACGCAGGCGAGAAAGTTGGAAAGACCGACTCCGACACTCTCACGTTCTTGCAAAAGTCAGCATCGCTGAACTACCGGCGCGTCTGGAACTTCGCACCCTGGCGTGAAACCGTAACCAACTCAACCTACACGCTGGCCACAAACACTCGCACTGTCAGCCTTGGTTCTCTGGTCGAGAATCCATTGTCCATCGCTTACGATAATAGTGAGCTACAGCCAATGGATTTGGCCACGATTGTAAGCCAGGACTCAAGCCTACTTAACCTTGACACGACCGGCACTCCATCGTTCTATTACTTCAAGGGTAGGAATAGCGGTGGTACGGCTCAAGTTGATGTCTACCCCACGCTCCAGACCAGCAGTACAGCAGTATTGCAGGTGATTGAGAAGCTTCAGTGCATCACAAGAAACAGCTATACGGTTGACTTTCCTCCATCAACTAACTCATTGAATGACGAGCTTCGTTTGCCACACGTCAACCATGTTGTGTTATCCCTAACCCACGCAGACGCACTTGAGCGTGAGAGGCAGTATGGCAAGGCACAGGTTGTTACGCAGGCTGCCAATGCCGACCTAGCTGCGATGGCTAACTATGAATTAAGCCAGGTTGGAGGAATGAAGCAAATCACTCCTAACAGCCTTGGCGAGCTTACAATCGAAGAGATCATCTAAACAGCCATGCCGTACTTTGTTGACGCAACGGACGATGTGCTGGCGTTTGATGGCATTCGCAACTTCTCTGGTGGACAAGCCAGCGGTCTGCAATCAGATTTATTAGCTGAGAACCAAGTACAAGAGCTGTACAATATGACCCTATCTCCAAAGGGTAATTTGGAGACTCGTGTTGGAGCTACTAACTTTTCCACTAATGCTACAAGCACCAGCAGTTCAGTGGGTGGGATGCGCTACTTTGAGACTTACAACTATCAACAATTACTGACTGTAACTGGCGGTAGATTTTATAGCATTCCATCAAGTGGTACTGCTGAAATACATCCAGCAGATGAAACATGGGCATCTGTTGCAAGGACATTTGGATCTGAAGCTCAAATGTGGTCTGATGGATACAGCATTGCAGTTAGCACGCTAGTAAGCTTTGCCCAGTTTAACGACAAGATGTATATGGCCGATGCCGATGGCGACCTTCATTTCTGGGATGGCAATAGGGTAACAAGGCAGGGTGGCAAGCTTCGGGCTATTACAGTTACAAGCAGTGGCACTGGATACACAACAGCAACAGCATTTGTAAATGGTCCAGATTGGGGTGGAACAAGTCCAACCTTGATCACGCAAGTAGCTGGAGGAACTATAACTGTGACTGTGTCAGACGGTGGATCTGGTTACTCCGGCGCACCAACAGTAACCATCATTGGAGATGGAATTGGTGCAACCGCAACAGCAACTGTTAGCTCGCCTCCACAAGACCTTAGGCTTTTAATCAACGCTGAAAATAGGTTGATTGGAGTTGGGTCTGGAGAGTTTAGGAACACATTGTATGCGTCTGATATTCTCGATCCCAGTGTTTGGGCTTCATCCAATAGCATCGTTGTAAATGGCGATGATGGCGACGAGATTACCGCAATCGTTCCGTACTACAAGAATCGCATTATTGTTTTCAAGAAACGCAGGATATTCCAGGTTGATATTCCTCCAGATGCAACATCTGCAACGGATTGGATTGTATCGCTCATCTCAAACAATACTGGATGCGTTGCGTCTGGAAGCGCTGTTCAAGTAAGCAGCGATATTCTATTCCTATCGGACAACGGAATTAGGTCGCTCATTCGCTCGGCTGCTGACGACTTTACCTCTGTTGGAATACCTCTTTCCGAAGTAGTTAAGGATGTTATTCAGAACATTAACACTGGATCAATACGCCTTGCTACGGCTATCTACTACGATAACAGATACTTCTTGGCCGTACCAACAGGTTCAAACGATTACAACGATACGCTGATTGTTTACAACACAGCTCTGGGTGCGTTTGAAGGTACTTGGAGTCCCCAGGTTATGCAGTTCACCCTAACCAATTACAATAACGAAGGGTCAAGGGCGATGTTCAAGAAAACCAATGGCGTGATTCAAAGGTACGCAGGATACAAGACACCGGCTGGAACGACATTTGAGGATTACAAGGATGGTGGCGTTGAGTACGAGTCTTATGTAAGAACAAAGGACTTTAACTTTGGCGATCCATTCTCATTAAAGTACGGAAGTCATTTTGAAGTTATCTTTGATAATTCGTTCTCAACAGATACATCAGTATTCATCCAGCGCGATACAGATGTTGGCGATGTGGTTGTACAGCCAAACATTGACATTTCAAGCAGTACGCTTGTATTGCCATTTGCATTGCCAGCCGTGCTTCCCACAACCGTAAAGAAGAAGCTGGCGGCTGATCTGCGCAAGTACGAGAAATGGCGGTTAATTAACATTAAGATTTCAAGCACTGGTAACAGGCTGGCTGTACGCCAGATTACGGCTGCCGCCAACCCAGACACAATTGAGATTCAAAAGACAATATGACGGCTATTGAATACATTGAGGAAAGCGGTGTTCCAGAGGCTATGTGGCCTAACCTGGCTGAGTGGTTTAACTGGTTTGAGAAGCAGGGTATGGTCGGGATTGTTAGGGATGAGGAAGGCATAGCCGGGGTGGCTTTGGCTAGGTGCATAAAGGATGGGCAAAAGGCTGACCATTATGTGCATAGCGAAGATGGCGAGAATGTGTTTGTTGATTTGACTATCTCCTCAAAAGGTGCTAAATCCTTAAAGTGCTTGCTGTTGCTCCTAGCGGAGCGTTTTGGTCCCCGCAAGCGGATCACCTTTAATCGTTCTGGCAAACCAAGGAGTTATGACTATATGACATTTATGCGAAAGGCTTTACTCTAATGGGTGGCGGTCCCTCTATTCCGGCACCTCCTCCTCCTCCCGATCCTCTGAGGGCGGCTGAGGCGAATGATCTTTTCTATCGCTCAAGCCTTGAGACTTATATCCAGAAACAGCCAGAAATTGCCGCGCTGGAACAAAGATTGCGGGAGAAATATTCCCCCCGCCAGCGTGAACTAGAACGCCAGATGTCGGCCTTGGATCTGCAAAGATCAGCCCAGGCTGGCTTGCAGGTTGAGCGTGAGCTTGGCCCACAGCGTTCCTTGGAGGCTATGCGCCGTCAGTTCGAGATGGCTCCAGAAGCATACGCAACTCAGCGTGGTTTGGGTCAGCAAGCCGCCCTTCAATTCGCTCGCCTTTATGGTCAATCTCCTATGGGGGCTGTACCACAGAATGTTCAACAGTCGCAGGGAATAGGCAATGTTGATTACTTGAGCAATCTTCCAAGAGTAGGTATTAGCTAATATGGCAGTCAAAAAAACAGCAGAACAGATTGCGGCTGAAGCCAAACAAAAGGCTGTAAATGAAATTACAAAAGCAGCCCCTGGATTGGCTAATCCAGAAAGATATGTAACCGCAAAAAATGCTGCGAACATTCTTGGGGCTAGGGAAGCCTATATCAAGGAAAACTTAAAACTTGATCCAACACGATTTAAGGCTGGGAATTACAACATTGCAACGGCCAGCAAACTTGCGGCAGAAGTTAACCCTTTCAAAGAAAAAGGTGTTGCTAATGCAGAATCATTTATTGGTAAGAATTTAGTCTTTGACAAAGCCAAGGCCGAGGAAGCCTTAATTCGCGATGTTTACAAGCTAAATCCAGCGACTTTTGCGGCAACAGGAACTGTTCCAGACACAAGCAAGCAACCAGTTTTTGATCGAACTACTGGAAAAATGGTTCAGCCAACCATCAATGTCGTTAAGTATGATATTGCTACCGCAGCCAAAAGATTTGAGGAAAATAAGCCAACAGTAGTTGCTCCAGAAAAATATCCAGAAAACTTCACTCAGGCAGTAAACAATTACTCCAATGCGTTTCAGACCGCAATTTCAAAGGGTATTCAAAATCTAAATGATGCAGATAGGGCAAACATACAAAAGTATGGAAAAATAGTAAGGGATTTTTCTGGAAAGAATATAAGCCAAAATCAGCAGAATATCATTGATCGCATAAATGATGTTGATACTGAAATAGCAAATTACGATGCCCAAAAGCAAATTGTCACACAGCAGGCAAAAAAAATTAGGGGTACACCCGAGTTCAATAAATTAACTGCCGCAGAAAAAGAGAAGGTAAAAGGAAATCCAGACGCAACGACACTTAAAAAACTAAGAGGAGATAGAGAGACTTTAATTCGCCTTGAGGCAACAGCAAAAAATCTTGCTCCTCGCTTCCAAGAATCATTCAGTAGATACGGTCTGTCCGATGTTGTTCAGGGCATAGGCGGAAGGGCGGCTGATCTTGCTAGTGTTGACACTAGGCTTGCCAATCTTCGTGCCAATAAAGTCATTGCAACTGATGAGTTGTCTGGAAAGTTAAACTCTCAGCTTACAGACGATCAGATTCTTAATGACATCAATACGGCCAGAAAGAATGAGTATAAAAGCCTGTATGATATTGGCACAGCCGCATCAACCGATCTTCAGAGTCAAATCACACAAGCCAATAAATTCTTGTCCGATCTTCAACCAAATGATCCAAGGCGTGTAAGCACGCAGAAAGAGATTGACTCCCTTAATGCTGAATTAGCCGAAGCACAAAAGGATACTCTTGAGGCTAAGAATCTTTTCGAGAATTACCAGCCGGTATCTGGCGAGCAAGCTACAAGCGCAATATCCAAAGTCAGAGAATCACTCCGTCTTCCAGAAGAGCGAACACTAAGACAGATTGATGAGATTGACCCTACGATTGGCGCGACTGTACGAGGGCTTTCAAGGAAGTACCAAGAGATGGTCGAGACTCCTCTTGGTCCGACAACGACCAAGCAGACCGAGGAACTCCGCAATCAGATCGAGCAAGAAGCCTTAAACCAGCTTCGTCTCGGTTCTACTCTTGGCGTTGAGGAAGCCCGTCAGTATGAGCAGGCAGCCAGGTCGGCACAGACTGCTCGTGGGAATATTTTTGGCCTTGGACCAGCAGTGCAGGAAGCAGCCAATATCGGTGCTGCTGCCGAACAGCGCAAGCTTGCACGTTATGGCGCAGCCACTGCCTTCCTTGGATCTGGCGAGACTACTGGCGCAGCTACCGCCCGTGACCTTGGATTGCGTAATGCTCTTGAACAATCTCGCCTTGGCGCGGCTCAAGGGTTTATTGCAAGCGGTCCGACGATGTATAACTTGGCCTCACAGCGTCTTGGCTCACAGCAAGCTATGCTTAACAATTACCTTGCTGCCTCTGCACCTCAAGCTACCGGTGGCTTCCAAGCTACGCCTTCAGCCGCCAACCCATACGCCTACGTCAATCCTAACGCTGGATTCATTGGAGCGCAGAATGCGGCGAGCATTTACAATACTCTGGCAGATTTACAAGCCAGCCAGTATGGTTCGCAGGTTGGGGCGATTGCTGGTAGCTATCGAAGCCCAGGACAAGAGTTTGCCTCATTTGCTGGTGGAATATCTGGATTTAGCGGATTATTTGGATCACCAGGAAGCAGTGCGTTCTTTAGGGGATAATTTATGCCAGCATTAACACAAGCAGCACGCGAATACGACAAGGCCTACGAGCAGATGAAGTATAACCAAGCAATGAAGTCTAGTCTTGAGATGGAGAAGTTACAGCTTGATTTAGCAAAAGCTCGCAATGAACAAGAGATGGAAAGCCCAAGCGGAAGGACAACTAGGGCTGCCGAAGTGGCGGCATTTCTTGAGCAAGAAAAACAAAAAGAATTTGGCATTCCTATTGGAGAAGAAATGAGCGCGAGAATGGTTGCTCAAGGCGGGCCAAGCATTCTTGAGGCAACCAAGATGCAAGGGCAACTTGATGTTGAGGCTAGAGCAAGGCAAGCAAGGATTGATGCGGCAAAGAATTACCTGGCTGGAGAAAAGTCTTTATTGCCAACTGCTAGTGTTGATCTTGGTGGAGTGAAGCGCACTGTTCTCGCGCCAGAGGCTGGTGTTGCTGGAGCAGATATTTATAGTCAAATTTATCGCACCCAAGTTCCGCAAGTTGCGGCAACCTATGAGGCAGAGGGTCAGCCAAGAGATACTGCAATTAAAATGGCAAGTGCTGATGTAAGAAGTAAACTTACTGGAGCAGCGTCAAGCGGAAAAATTCCGCTTATAGCTGCAAATGGAAATCCTATTTTTGTTACTGTACCTCAAGCAGCACAATTGCTAGATTCTGACATAACTCCTCAATTTATGAAAAATCAATTAAGAGAAGCCCTTGGAGGCAAGGAAGAGCCAGCGGCTGCAAATTGGATTAAAACAAGACTAGGTAGATAAAATGGCTGAAGCCCAAGTACAGGAGCTATCTTCAGCCAATAAGATTCGTCAATTAGCTGGAATGGCATTAGAGCCAGAACCAGCACCCAAGCCAGAAGAACCACCGGCATGGAGTGAGATCAAGGCTTCCGAAGATTACAAGACTCTTACCTATCCAGAGCAGGTTGACCTGGCTCGCCAATGGGGTGCGGAAACAAAGCAGTACGCATCCACGCTTCCAGATTACACGCCAGAACAAGATGTTGAAATTGATGACTTCGTAAACAAAGAGGCTGTTGATGTTCCAACCAATGTAAAGACTGCCGCATTACGCGCTGGTTTGATTAAGGGATCGGCATCAGTTATGGGCGGGATTGCTGGTGGTCTTGGAGGTGCTGTTGCTGGCGGACCAATTGGCGCGGTGGTTGGTGGGATAGGCGGATCAATTGCTGGCGGCGAACTGGCAGAAGCTGGCTTGCAGAAGTTTACGCCCAAGACAGCAAGAGCGCGTGAGTTTGCCCCAGGTTATGCCGCTGCTGGTCAGTATGCTCCAGAGGTTGTTATGGGTACGGTTGGTGCTGCTCAATTAGTTCAAGCTGGTAAAACATTGTTTCAAGAACTAGGTGCAAAGAGGGCAGCGCAAGAGCTTGGCAAAGCGGTTGGTGTATCTGCTGGGGTTAGCTCGGCTGTTGGAAGCGGAGTTAGGGCTGTTACTGGTGGAGAGGTTACACCTAGCACGGTCGCAGAAGATGCTCTGTTCGGCGCGTTATACGCTGGCCTTGGTAGCGGGTCTAGGGTTAAGGGATACAATTTCAACGAGTTTAAGGATCTAAATTACAAGGTTAAAGATGGCAGGGCAACGCCTGCTGAAATGCGTGATTGGCAACAAATCCTTAACGAAGCACAAAGGACGCAAGCTACCGGAGTTGAGCGGGCCAAGCGTACTGAAGTTGAGCTTGGTGGCAGAAGGGTTCTTGATAAGGTTGATCTTGAAGGCGGCATGCCTACAGAAGTTCGCCCTTACTACGAGCCGCTACCAGCACCAACATCAACCGAAATACAGGTCGCACGCCAACAACCACAAGAGCGTCCGATTAAGCAAGCCACTGTAATCACGCAGGAACAACTACCAGAGGCTGGCGTGCGTGGAAGCGTACGTGGTACAGCAGCCGACACAGCCGAGATGCAACGGCGTGGAATCACGACAGAGATGCAGGAAAGCATAGTCGACCTAAACGATCCAGTTCCGAAGACAAACGTGTTTACAATCGAATCCCAAGGCATCAATCGCGAGGCGATTATTCCAGACACTCGCGGATTGCAGGGCGAGATAGTCCGCGAAGGTCCGATTGTTACGCCAAGGACTCAGTTGCCGACAACGGAGAGGTTGGCGTTGCCAGGCAGAACAGATGAGCCGTTCAGGTCAGCCGAGGAGGCAGCTAAAACTATAGAACTAGAAAAGGGCATGGAGGAGAGGATTAGGCAATCTCCGCAGGGGGGTAAGGGATTAAGAAAGGACTTGAGAGCGCAAGAACCAATCCTTACCCCAGACGAGGAAATGG
>Ga0315905_10000746_pt1 | contig 35453 bp, 20 predicted proteins | sample LakEriMetagenome_5_FD_203522 | JGI IMG/M metagenome (GOLD analysis project Ga0315905, IMG submission 203522) | Freshwater fungal communities from buoy surface, Lake Erie, Ohio, United States - Buoy 4 MA121 | ecosystem: Environmental > Aquatic > Freshwater > Lake | place: USA: Lake Erie, Ohio... | reverse complement strand
TGCTACTGGCACTGAGTCTGATCCCCGCGCCCGCCGCCCCCGACCCGCAGGAGAAAGCAGCCGGCGTTGTCATTTACTCAGCCGGAACAGCAAAAGAGGCCGTCCGGGAACTGCTGGCTGGAGCCCTGAATGATCACGAAAAGCGCGCTCCAAAACTGGGCGATGCGCTCGTCCCTGACATCCCATCCTTTTACTCTCAGGTGGCCAGCGCCGACGGCTACACGATCGTCGCGTCCGGGAAAGTGAACCGCTACGCCCTGCTGGAGGCCGGCTGGCTGGTCAACAAAATGCTCGCCAACCGCCCCGACGTCCGGGATGCCATGATCCAGAGCGGCTCCCGCATGTGCATCATGGCGTGGAATGAATTCACCACCGACCAGCCTGAATTTACCGCGCTCGGTGCGGTGCCGATGCCGGAATACCCGGATCTCTCCGGCAAGGATTACTGGGATGCCCGGGCCCGGGGGCTCGGCGGCAGTGAACACGACCCCTACTGCTCCTGCGGAGAGGAAAACCTCCTCGACTACGCCGGCGATCCTTATGCGACGGAATGCCTGCTCATTCACGAATTTGCCCACAACATCCATCTCCGCGGGCTCGTCCGGGTCGATCCCACCTTCGATAAGCGGCTCCGTGAGACCTATGACAAGGCCATGAAGGCCGGGCTGTGGAAAGGCAAATACGCCGCCACCAACCATTGCGAATACTTCGCCGAAGGGGTGCAGTCGTGGTTCGACGACAACCGGGAGAATGATCACGATCACAACCACGTGAACACCAGGGCTGAGCTGATCGAATACGACCCGGGACTGGCGGCCATCTGCCGGGAGGTGTTTGGGGTGCCTGAATGGCGTTACACGAAGCCGACCACCCGGCTTCACGGGCACCTTGAGGGGTATGATCCCGCCAAAGCGCCCACCTTCGCATGGCCCGAACGTCTCGAGAAGGCCAACGACCTGATCCGCGGCAAGGCCCGGAAGCGCAATGCAGCGGCGTCAGGTTACGAGGTCAGCAACCTTGAAGGCTGGACGGTCTATACGTCCCGCGCTTTGCTCGAGAAGGAGGCCAGCCTCACCGCGCAGGCCATCAAACTGCTGCGCGGACAACTCGAGGAAATCGTCAAACTCGTGCCTGCAGCCGCCGTCACCGAACTCCGGAAAGTGCCGCTCTACCTTTCCCCCGAATACCCGGGCGTCAGCCCCCGCGCCGAATACCACCCGGACGCCGGCTGGCTCAAAGACAACGGACGCAACACCGACATGGCGAAGGCAGTCGAGTTTACCAATGTGCGCACCTTCGAAGCCGAACTGCGCCGTATGCCGAACTTCGCGCTGCATGAACTCGCCCATGCCTTCCACGACCGGTTTCTCAGCTTTGAAGAGCCCAGAATCACCCGCGCCTTTGTGCGCGCCGAGGCATCAGGAAAATATAACTCTGTGGACCGCAAAGACTCAGAGGGCAGGGTCAGCAAAGACAAGGCCTACGCCATGACCAATCACAAGGAGTTCTTCGCGGAACTCACTGAGAGCTTTTTCGTCTCCAACGACTTTTACCCGTTCGACAGCAAGGAACTCAAGGCCTTCGATCCGGAAAGCTGGGCGGTCATCAAGGAAGTCTGGGGCATCAAGGAAGGCTAGTAACCGCACAAGGCGCATTCTGGAAAATCATGCTTCCCGCCAGCGACTCCGCGGAAGCAGAGGACGTGTCTGCGCAGCGGCTTTCAGAATTGAGAATATCCTCGAACGCGCCATCAGTAGGCGAATCGCCTTTCGCAGTGCCCTTGAACGACTGACCGGATTCCCTATGTGCGCCGCTCGGCACGACTGTATCCCCACCGGCGGCCCAATTTGCGCACCTGAATACCGCGTGGTTCCGCCCCGCAACGAACGCCTTTGACTCTGAAGAGTAGCGCGCACCGGGACCGGTACCATGTCAGGCCACAGCAGAAACACGCAAAACAGAAAAAGCCAACCGCCTGACAGTCTTCATGGGACCGGTTGCAACCACCGGGTGAAGCTGATCAAAGCCGCTTACTCTGACTACGGAGTATAAAGAAAGCGCACGGGACCATCTCTGGAAAACGTGCTATTTACTTAATACTAATTGAATTTCAGCTCCACAGAACAATCCGGCCGGGAAATCAGCTTACTGCGGAGAAAATAGAGGATGTCCTGCTCCAAATCGTCACACTTCGGGCCCCAATTTTTAGCTGACCGCAGGGTTTTTACGCTTTTCCGTGCATCAGAAAGCGTAATCGAGCGAGCCCCCAGTTCGGACAACTCCACCAGTCGTTCGTCGAGCAGCTGGAAAAAGCGCAATTCGAAACCATCCGCCTCGATGGCAAGGTCCTGGAGTGAGACGCGGACCCTCGGCGGTGCCAGATTGACCCGGTCGCCGATGTCCTTGAACCCGATCCGCCCCAGTATTTGGCGGATCTTTCTATTCATATCCTCAAGAGTAATAGCAGTCCCGGAATACTTATTACGCAAAAACAACATCAAACTCCGGGTGATATCGCAGGCAAACCACCACTCCTCATGCCCCGCCTGCCGGGCGGCATCCTTGATCGATTCTTCCACCCAGTCCGACTCATAGGCCGCTAATTCATAACGGCCGACGCGCAGCAGAGGTAAACCGGAAGGAAGTGCAATCATATAGCGGCAGCGAATAGGGTGGTCTGATTTTAGCCGAAAAGCTCAGGATGCATGACACTGCGGGGCACGCGCCGCTCCATGGAATTGATCTCCTCGATGAACTCCCCGACATCCTGAAACTGCCGGTAAACACTGGCGTAGCGAACATACGCAACAGGATCAATCGAGTGCAATTTATCCATAACCTTGATGCCCAGCAACTTCGTTGGAATTTCACGGGAATTCTCACTCTCCAGTTCGGCAATAATCCGGTCGGCCGCCTCCTCCAACTCATCCCGACCGACCGGCCGCTTCTCACAGGCCTTGGACAACCCCCGGAGCAATTTCTCTCTATCAAACGGCTCCCGGCTACCGTTGCGCTTGATCACCACCAAATCCGAGGGCTCAATCGTCTCGTAAGTCGTAAACCGGTGCCCGCAAGGAATGCACTCGCGACGCCGGCGGATGGCAACCCCATCCCGGGAGATCCGGGAGTCGATCACTTTATCCTCATCCTTGTGGCATTTCGGGCAGCGCATGCGTCGGTAATATCCCAGCACTTACACCACAATCGCTTGTGGAGTCAAATGGTTTGCGACGCAATATTTAGAATCATTCTACGCAGCGCGGGCAAAACCCAGCGTATTTATGGTAATTCACCGGTGATTTCCATGATTTCCGGAGAGTCGCTTTCCCTACGAGCCTAGACTGGACAGCGGAGAAAAATTCACTAAGAATATACATTGTGAACACAACCTGCACTCTTCTCCTGATTGCTGCAACACTCCCATTCTTTCCGTTACGGGGAGCCGGAGCACCGCCAGCAGCGGGCAATACCCTCCCCCAAGGCACTGAAAAGGAGCCTGATTCCCGCCAAAAGGAACTGCTCACGAAAGCACAGGACATCGGCAATGCATGGCTGCAGCGGATCAAGGATGGACTCAAGGAGGGGTCGCTGGATCTGTGGGGCTACCATGCCTTTCAGTCCTGGAGCCCGGAACTCCTACTAAAATCACTTCGGGACCAAAGCGCCCCTCTGGGACGGCTCCTCGAGTCGTCACTCCAGGAAGAGCGGTCTTTGATCGACCTCAATGGCGGGAGTGGAGACCAGGCGGGAGTCTATATTACCCTGCGCTGGCTGAGCCGTTACGAGAAGGGGGCCGTGCGGGACTACATCGTCATCCATGAGCCGGTGAAGGCCCCCGCGGGATTGAAAATCATCGGCTTCCGGCGCGAGCCATTGCCCGATGGAAGGCAGGGCGGGTTCGAACTGGGAGCCGCCCTCGGCCAGTTGGCGCTGCTGAAAATGCATGGTGCCCCTGAGTCACGCTGTAAGCCCTACGAGGAGGAGGCCAACGCGCTCGCGGCCACCCTGAAAGCGGCCCTGCCGGTCATTCCGCCCACTGCTTCGCCGGAGGACAAGGAGTCCGGCGAGCGGCTGGTCAACTTTGCCATGGAGGACAGCCGGCCTCTATTAAAGCAGCTCGGGGAAGCCGGTGGCGGGGATGAGGCCCGGACAGCGCTCCATGCCTTTGCCATGCTCATGCTCTACACGCCTGGAGATGAGACGTGCACCCAACTGGCGGTACTAATGGGCAGCGCCGCGGAAAAGGGCAAGCTTCCCGGGGAGCTTTGGAAACCGGTCATCAAGGCGGTGAACGGCAAAGAGCCGCTGCCGGTGGTGTATGAATCCGTGCAGCGGATGATCGCCGGCGTTTCCGTGCATCTTGGCGGCAAGCAATCAGTCACCGACGCAGAGAAAGGCACGAAGGAGATCCTGGACGCCGCCTTTGCCAACATGGCCTCCCTGCCGACTTACATGGCCCGGGCAGAAATGACCACCCCGGACGGACGGCGGTCCATCATGGACGCGGCCCTGGCTCCGGGCATCATGGACCTCACCCTTCAGGGGTTTGACGGTAAGCGGGAACGCCGGGTGGTCAGTGAAAAAGGGCACTTTCTCAGCCGCGACGAAGGCAAAACGTGGCAAACCGCAGCCGACCTTGAGACCGCCAAGGGCTTGTGCCGCACCCTCCAGGCTCCCGTGGATCCGACGTCTAAAGTCACCGCCAAACAGGAGTTTGAGCTGAAAGGCCGGGAAACCTACGATGGCGAAGAGCTGTTCCGGTTCGAATCCATCGAAAAATCCGGCGAATCACCGCGGATTTACTGGATTCTCATGTCCAAAGCCGGTCCTGTCGTGCGCCGCGCCCGGCTGCTCCTGAAATTCGGCGACCTCACCGCTGACACGCTGCTTATTTATACTCAACTGGGCAAAGAGGTCGAAGTCGCCGAACCCATCGTCAAACCCTGAGACGCCCCGCTTCGGCATCATCCGGATAAAACCCCGGGCCGTAGTCCGTAGCAGATTCGCATGTCCCTCCACCATCAGCCCGATCACCGGCACCTTTTCGCCACCCGCCGCGATTTCCTCACGCGTTGCGGCATGGGGCTGGGTGCCCTTGCCTTCAATGCGCTGACATCCCCACCAGCGGCCGCGGCCAGCGCGCTCAGCAGCCGCCCGCCCCAGTTCACCGGGAAGACGAAGCACGTCATCCATATTTTCGCCAACGGCGGGCCCTCGCAGGTCGATACCTTCGACCCCAAGCCGATGCTCACCAAATATGACGGGCAGAAAATGCCGGGAGAGTATCTCAGCACCGAGCGCAAGACGGGCGCGCTGATGAAGTCGCCCTACAACTTTAAACGATACGGTCAGAGCGGGCTCGAAGTCAGTGAGATCTTCGACAACGTCGGCCAGTGTGCCGATGAACTCTGCGTCATCCGCTCCATGCACGCGGATGTACCGAATCACGAGCCCTCCCTGCTGCTCATGAATTGCGGCGAGGCACGGCTCATTCGCCCCAGTATGGGCTCGTGGGTCACCTACGGCCTCGGCACGCTAAATCAAAACCTGCCCGGTTTCATCACCATGTGCCCCGGCGGCTATCCCATTCAGGAAAGCCAGAACTGGCAGGCTGGATTCCTCCCCGGCGTCTTCCAGGGCACGTATATCGACACCCAGCACCGGGAACTCGACAAGCTGATCGAGAACATCCGGAACCGCGGCCTGCCTCTGAAGGAACAGCGCCGCCAGCTGGACCTGCTCCAGGAGATCAACCGCGAGCACGAAGCCCGCCGCGGCGCGGATGCCGACCTCGAAGCCCGCGTGCAGTCCTTTGAACTCGCCTACCGGATGCAACTGGATGCGACCGACGCCTTCGACATCAATCGCGAACCCCAGCACATCCGCGACATGTATGGCGACAATGTGCACGGCCGCCAGACGCTCATTGCCCGCCGCCTCGTGGAGCGCGGCGTCCGCTTCATCCAGCTTTGGCACGGCGAGGGCCAGCCATGGGACAATCACGACGACCTCGCAGTCAACCACCGCCGCCTCGCGGGCGACTGCGACAAGGCCATCTCCGGCCTGATCCGCGACCTCAGGCAGCGCGGCATGCTGGACGATGTCCTCATCATCTGGGGCGGCGAATTTGGCCGCACCCCGGTCGTGGAACTCCCGCAGGCCGGCGCCAATGCCGGCAAAGTGAACGGCCGCGACCATAACCACTACGGCTTCACCATGTGGATGGCCGGTGGCGGCGTGAAGGCCGGCAGCGTTTATGGGGCCACGGACGACTTCGGTTTCAAAGCCGTGGACAGGCCTGTCCATGTGCACGACCTCCACGCCACCATCATGAAGCTGCTCGGCTTCGACCACGAAAAGTTCACCTTCCGCTACGCCGGGCGCGACTTCCGCCTCACGGATGTTCACGGCAAGGTCATCGACGACCTCATTGCCTGATGCTTGCCGCCGCTATCGTTTGCTTCGTCCTCGCTCTCATTCCGTGCCTGCTCTTTATCCGGAATTCCTCGATGCTCCACGCGCCGGATCTCTCGCTGGAGCGCCCGTCGCTTTCCGTGCTCATCCCGGCGCGCAATGAAGCCGCCAATATCGGACGCGCGCTGCAGTCGGTGCTCGCCGGCGGCTACCCGAATTTGGAAATCATCGTGCTCGATGATCACTCCACCGACGACACCGCCCGCATTGTGGAGGAAATTGCCGCGCAGCACCCGCAGGTTAGGCTCATCCGCGGCGCGGACCTGCCGGAAGGCTGGTATGGGAAGAACTTCGCCCTGCACCAACTCGCCGGTGCCGCCTCCAGCGACTGGCTGCTCTTTCTGGACGCCGACGTGCGCCTTAGCAAAGACGCCCTCCAGCGCCTCGCCTCCTGTGCGGGGGCCGACTCACCGGATCTTGTCAGCGGCGTCCCCCGACAGATCACCCGAGGCTTTCTGGAGCAACTCATGCTTCCGCTGATCCACTTTGTGCTGCTCGGCTTCCTTCCCCTCCAACGCATGCGCCGCACCACCGATCCCGCGGCCTGCGCCGCCATCGGACAGCTGCTCCTGTGCCGCCGCAGTTCCTATCATACCTCCGGCGGCCATGAAGGCGTCCGCGGGCGCATTCACGACGGTCTCGCCCTCGCCCGCCAGTTCAGAAAAGCCGGTTTCCACACGGATCTCATCGACGCCACGCCGATCGCATCTGTACGCATGTATGACAGCGCCCGCGGCGTCTGGCACGGCCTGGTGAAGAACGCCCATGAAGGCATGGGCGCGCCGCGCCTCATTGTTCCCATGACCCTCCTGCTGGCCGGCGGACAGATCGCCCCGGTCGTCCTCCGCGCCACCCATCCGGAGCACTCCGTCATCGCCGCCTGGGGCGCCGCCGCCATTCTGCTGAGCTATGCCCCGCGGGCACTTGCTGCGGGGCGTTTCCGTCAGTCCTGGCTCAGCGTGCTTCTGCACCCACTCGGCATTCTGCTGCTCATCATCATTCAGTGGGAAGGCCTCATCCGGCACATGCTGAAGCGTCCCGTCGCCTGGCGAGGCCGCGCCGGAGCGGCCCCGTGAGAAACACCGCGGGAATTTGTATTGGCTTGCGGCTCCACGCTATCCATGCTCGGATTCGTCTGTCTCTGGGCGACGCTCTCAAGCGCCCGCCGCAGCAGACCTCAACCCACGCACAACCTAAACTCATGAAACTCATCACACTCGCCACCCTCACCGCCGCCATCGCATTCGGCACCACCGCTTGCGAAAAGAAGCCCGAGGAAAAGGCAAAGGACGCCGCCGCCCCGGCTGCTCCTGCTGAAGCTCCTGCCGCCCCGGCTGCTCCTGCTGAAGCTCCTGCCGCCCCGGCTGCTCCTGCTGAAGCTCCTGCCGCTCCGGCTGCTCCTGCTGAAGCTCCTGCCGCTCCTGCCGCTCCGGCTGCTCCTGCTGAAGCTCCTGCCGCTCCGGCTGCTCCTGCTGAAGCTCCGGCTGCTCCTGCTGAAGCTCCTGCCGCACCAGCCGCTCCTGCTGCTGGCAACTAATCACTGAAGGCCCAGCCTTCTCCTCGAAGCCGGAGAGAGTTCGCTCTCTCCGGCTTTTTGTGTTCCGGAAACGTGGACGCAGGAAACCAGTGCGCTGGCCGCGCCCCCTTCCCTCTTTGCCCAATGCACCTGCGCCTTTCCATCATCCTCTGCCTGACCCTGCTGCCGGCGGTTCCTCCGGCCGCCGCACACGGCACGCCGCCGTATGGCATTCACGTCGTCGATGCTGCCACCGGCCGCGGCATTCCCCTCGTCGAGCTGCGCACGGTGAATGACCAAACCTTCCTCACCGACAACGCGGGCTGGATCGCCTTCAACGAACCCGGCCTCATAGACTGCGAAGTCTGGTTCCATCTCACCAGCCCCGGCTACAGCAGGGAAAAGGACGGCTTCGGCTTCACCGGCGTGCGGCTCACGCCAGCCGCGGGCGGAAAGACGGAGATCAAACTCCAGCGCACACAGCCAGCGGAGCGCCTCGCGCGCCTCACCGGCCAGGGACTTTACCGCGACTCCACGCTGCTCGGTCTGCCGGCACCGCTGCCGAACCTCCACCCCGCTGGCATCCTCGGTCAGGACTCCGTGCAGGCCGTGCCGTGGAAGGGCCGCCTCTTCTGGCTGTGGGGCGACACCAGCGTCGCGCACTATCCGCTAGGCAACTTCCGCACCACGGCCGCCACCACCGCCGCTGACATCAAGCCGGAGAGCCCCATCGCGTTCGACTACTTCCTCCATCCTGACAAGCCCGGCACGCCGCGCCCCATGATGCTGCTGGAGGGTCCTGGCGCAGTGTGGCTCTTTGGTCTGCTCAATGTGAAGGACGCCGCCGGCGCGGAGCAGTTGCTCTGTCACTACGGACGCTATCCCGGCCTGGCTCCCGTGCTGGAGCAGGGCATCGCCGCGTTCGACGAATCCGCCGGCGTCTTCCGCAGTGTCACCGTCATTGACAACGCGGAGAAGTGGCGCTTCCCGCGGAACCACGCCGTGCGCGTCACCGGCGGGGGCAGCGACCACTTTTACTTCACCGCCCCCCTGCCCTGCGTCCGTGTGCGCGCCAGCGTGGAGGACGTGAAAAACCCCGCCTCCTACGAAGCGCTCGTCTGGGACAGCACAGCCTCCGCCTGGCAGTGGCAGCGCAGCGCGCCCCCCACGTCGCAGAAAGAGGAAGCCGCGCTCATCGCCACCGGAAAGATGCCTGCGGACAAAGCGAGGTGGCAGCTCCGCGACGCCGCCACCGGCAAGCCCGTGAGCGTCCACACCAGCAGCCTGCAGTGGAACGCATGGCGGCAGCGCTGGGTGCTCATCTTTTGTCAGGGCGGGGAAAAGGACGCGCCCTCCTATCTCGGCGAGATCTGGTATGCGGAAAGCCCCGCGCCGGATGGGCCGTGGTCCGCGGCAGTCAAAGTCGCCAGCCATCCGCGCTATTCCTTCTACAACCCTATCCATCACGGCTTCCTCAATGCCGAAGGCGGCCGCGTCATCTATTTCGAAGGCACCTACACCGCCGAGTTTTCCGGGAATCCGGTGAAGACGCCCCGCTACGACTACAATCAACTCCTCTACCGCCTCGACCTCGACGCGCCCGCGCTGCGTCCGGCCCGCACTTCACCCTAGCCATCATGAAGATCCCTTCGCTGCTCATCCTGCTTGCCACGCTTCCCTGCTCTGCGGCACCGGCGCCTTATCTCCATGTGAATGCGGCGGCGCAGGTGGCGTTGCGGAATAAGGCCGCGCTGCCACCGCTCGCGCCGGGTCAGACAGTGGACATCGCGCTCGGCACCCGCGGGGAGGAAGTCGTCGCGCTCACCTCGCCCATCGTGGCGCAGCGGCCGGTGTTTCGCACGGACGGCAGCACGGCGTTCCTGCGCTTCGATGGAGAGAATGACTTCCTCTCCGTGGAGGGGCCGCGGAAACTCTCGCCGGCGGCCACCGTGTTTGTCGTCGCCGCGCCGCGGAAGAATCCTGGCTACTACCGCGGCTTCTTCGCGCTCTCGGAGTTTGGGAAGAACGACTACACGTCCGGGCTCAATCTCGATCTCGGCCCCAATGCGACGGACGACCTCAACGTGGTGAATGTGGAGAGCGGCGGCGCGCAGGGGTTCCGCGATCTCCTCTCGCCGGGCTTCTTCAATGCCGCGCCGCGCGGCTTCGGCGCGTTCCATGTCTTCACCGTACGCTCGCAGATCAAGCCCGGCGGCAATGAAGCCTGGCTCGACGGCCTGCCTCTCACCCCGCGCGACCGTCTGGAGTCTAACATCGGCTTCGACCAGTTCGTGCTCGGCGCGCGCTACTACTCCAACGACCCCGCGCAGCAGCCGTTCATCGATAGTTTCCTGCACGGCGACATCGCGGAGGTGCTCGTCTTCGATCAAGCCCTGACCGATGCGGACAGGAAGGACATCGAGGACAAACTGCTCGCGAAACTCCCCGCGCTCAACGCCCTCGCCTCCGGCAAAAACGGCCACGCGCTGGAGGTGCTGAAGGACGCGCCGCCCGTACAGATGCTGGTGCCGGGCTTCTCGGTAAGCGAGCTGCCGGTGAAGCTCACCAACCGCAACAACCTGCGTTACCGTCACGACGGCAAGCTCGTCGCCCTCGGCTACGACGGCACCATCCACCTCCTCACCGACACCGATGGCGACGGCATGGAGGACAAGGCGGAAGTCTTCTGGGACAAGCCCACGATGCGCGGGCCGCTCGGCATCGCGCTCCTGCCGAAGGACGACCCGCGCGGCGACGGCGTCATCGTGCCGAACAAGGGAAAGGTCTCGCTCATTCTCGACCGGGACCGCGATGGGCGCGCCGACGAGGAGATCATCGTGGCCAGCGGCTGGAAGGAGATTCCGCAGAATGTGGATGCCGTCGGCGTGGCCGTGGACCCTAAAGACGGCAGCATCTACTTCGGCCTCGGCTGCACGAATTTCGCGAACGCCTATCTCATTGATCCCGCGACGGGCAAAGCGGGCTACGATCTGAAGGCGGAGAACGGCACCATCCAGAAAGTATCCGCCGACTTCAAGACGCGCACTACGGTCTGCACCGGCGTGAGGTTCACCTGTGCGTTAGGGTTCAACCGCGAGGGCGATCTCTTCGCCACGGAACAGGAGGGCGCGACGTGGTTGCCTAACGGGAATCCACTCGATGAGCTGCTCCACATTCAGCCGGGGAAACACTACGGCTTTCCGCCGCGGCACCCGAAGCATCTGCCGGATGTGCTCGACTGGCCGACGGTGGTGGAATACGGCCCGCAGCATCAGAGCACGGTGGGCATGTGCTTCAACGAAAGCGTCAATGGCGGCCCCACCTTCGGGCCGGACTTCTGGGCCGGCGATGCCCTCGTGTGCGGCGAGGCGCGGGGGAAATTGTATCGCACCAAACTGGTGAAGACGCCGCACGGCTACGTGGGGCAGAATCATCTGATCGCGTGCCTGGGATTGCTCACCGTGGACGCCTGCGTCTCGCCCGCCGGGGACCTGCTCGTGGCCTGCCACAGCGGCCCGCCGGACTGGGGCACGGGACCGAAGGGCGACGGCCACCTCTTCAAAATCCGCTACACCGGCAAAGACCTCCCGCAGCCCGTCTGGCAATGGGCCAGCGCCCCGGATGAGTTCCGCATCGCCTTCGACCGGGAATTGGCCCCCGCCGATTGGGCCGGGTTGGTGGCCCGCGCCTCCGGATCCGGCGAGCCTGGTTCCCCTGAGGAAGTCGCGACCTCCGCCAGCGGAGTCCCGCCCGCCGCACATGGAGTCAACTTTGCCGCACGCGGCGGGCTGAACGGCGCACCCGGCTCTTCATCTTCCGCACATGAATCTCCCGCTGCCGCACGCGGGAATTGGCCCTCCACAGTGCTCATTTCCTCAACTACCGGCGAAAAACAGAAGAAAACTGTGCGCATAGAAGCCGGGCGCTACGTTTCCGCCGGGGATCGGTTTGAGGTGATCCGGCCGGGGTATCAGGTGGTGCGCGATCAAATGGCCGCCCCCCGCCGGGACGTGGAGGTGCTGGGGCTGTCGCTTTCGGCAGACCGGCGCACCATTATTATAAGAGTGCCGCGCCAGACGGAACCCGTCGGCTACGCCGTGACCCTGCCGCTGCCGGAGTCCTGGCGGCAGGACAGCGCCATCCCGCAGAAGCCGGAGATGGATGTGCTGGTGACGCTGAATGGGGTGCTGTCACGGGCCTTTGGCAGACAGTCGGGCGACATTCACGCGGTGGTGGTTAGCCCGTCTGGTTCGTTGCTGAGTTTTGTTGAGGGCTCGGCAGATCACCGGCAGTTCGGAACGCTTCTCAACGATTTCGAACTCAACAAGGGAGACGACAAGATCCACGCAGCCTACACAACGGTTCACACTGGACGGAATCCATTTACGCCAAGCATCCAACCGGGTGCCGCTCTGGATTGGCAGCCGCCTATGTTTCTGGAGTCAGGGGCCTTTTTGGCCGAGCCTCAATTATGGTATGCAGCAAAACCCTATCCGGTCGAATGGAGGCGCAGCCAGCCCGTTACGCAGGGAACCGGCACTTACCCGGGAACGTTAACCCGCGGAATCTATGAAACCCCTGCGGGCAAAGTAGAACTGCCAGTTCCACTGTCTGAACTCTATGTGCCGTGGGCGGAACTTGACTATAAGAGCACGGCAGGTGGTGAAGCCGGGGAAAAGCGCGCGGCGTTGCCCGGCGACTGGCTGGCGGGACGGCGGGTGTTTTTCTCGAACGAAGCGGCGTGCTTCACGTGCCACCAGATACGCGGCGAGGGGATCGCGGTGGGGCCGGATTTGACGAACCTCATTCACCGGGATGCGGAGAGTGTGCTGGCGGATGTGTTGAATCCGTCGGCGACGATCAACCCGGATCACCCGGCGAGCACGGTGACGCTGAAGAGCGGGGCGAAGCTGACGGGGATCGTGCGCACGGCGAACGCGCAGGAGGTGAAGGTGGCGCTGCAATGGGGCGCGGTGCAGACGCTGGCCGCGGCGGATGTGGCGGGCACGGAGTTGCTGAAGACGAGCTTCATGCCGGAGGGCTACGCGGAGCGCCTGACAAAGGACCAGCAGCGGGATTTGCTGAAGTTTCTGCTGGAGAGCCCGCTGGAGCCGGCGCCGGTGGAGCGGACGGACCCGCCACTGCCGCCGGCTCGGCAGCGCGCGGAGGTGGATGCGGTGTTGGATAGGGCCTATGGGGCGAATAGGGCCCATACGGCCTATAAACCGCTGCGGGTGCTGCTGGCCGCCGGTCCCAAGGACCACGGCCCGGGCGAGCACGACTACCCGCTTTGGCAAAAGCGCTGGGCGACGCTGCTGGCGCTGGCCCCGGGCGTGACGGTGGACACTTCGTGGGAATTCCCCATCGCGGAGAAACTGGCCGCTGCGGATGTGACGGTCTTTTATTCCAAGAACCCGGGCTTTAACCCGCGCACGGCGATGCTCCTCGACGATTACCAAAACCGCGGCGGCGGGCTGGTGTATCTTCACTGGGCGCTCAATGGCGACGAGCACGCGCAGGTGCTGGCGGAAAGGATCGGGCTGGCGGGCGGCCGGACGGGTGTAGCCTACCGGCACGGGGAGTTCGATCTGGTTTTCACGCAGCCGGAGCATCCGGTGACGAAGGGGTTCCCCACGCTGCACTTCACGGACGAGACTTACTGGAAGCTCGTGGGTAACACGGCGCGCATCAACATTCTCGGCACCGGCGTGGAGGAAGGCGCGCCGCAGCCGCAGCTCTGGAGCATGGAGCGCGGTAAGGGCCGTGTCATCGGCTGCGTGCCGGGACACTACACATGGACCTTCGACGACCCGCTCTACCGGGCGCTGGTGCTGCGGGCGATTTGCTGGACCGCACAGCAGGACGACATGAACCGGCTGGCCGAACTGGCGACGGTGGGCGCGCGGGTGGCGGAGTGACGCACTGCACGGCCCGGAGGAGCAAGGGACCGCCAGCCGAAGCGAAGACAGCTAAAGGCAACCTGCACTTTGCTTCTTCGGTGAATAGAGAGGGGCGAAGTGCAACTTCGCGGTCCGGCACAGCGCCGTGCTTACATTTCCTCGTCGTCGTCCGGCGCGATGAGGACTTCGCGGGGCTTCGAGCCGTCGCCAGGCCCGATGAATCCGCGCTGCTCAAGCAGGTCCATCATGCGCGCGGCACGACCGTAGCCTAACCGCAGGCGGCGCTGGAGGAGGCTGGTGCTGGCTTTGCGCTCGACCATGATGACCTCAATGCAGCGCTCGAGGGTTTCCTCGTCTTCATCGCTGATCTCCTCAATCTCCTTCGGGCCGTCGCCGAGGGACTCCTGCACGGACTTATCATAGACCGGCTTGGCCTGCTCATTGCAGTGCGCGACGAGCGCGGCGATTTCGTCATCGGTGACGAATGCGCCCTGAGCACGGCAGAGCTTGCTGGTGCCCGGAGGAAGGTAAAGCATGTCGCCTTTGCCCACGAGCTTCTCCGCGCCCTTGGTGTCGAGGATAACGCGGGAGTCGAGGGCGCTGCTGACCTGGAAGGCGATGCGGCACGGGATGTTGGCCTTGATGTTGCCGGTGATGACTTCCGCGCGCGGCGTTTGCGTGGCGAGGATCATGTGAATGCCGGCGGCGCGGGCCTTTTGGGCAATGCGCTGAATGAGCTGCTCCATGTCCGCCGGGGCGGTCTGCATGAGGTCGGCCAGCTCGTCGATGATCACGACGATGTAGGGAATCGTGTCCGGCACGGCGGGCTCGGCGTCTTCGTCGTCGCCATTATCCTGCGGCACCAGCACACTCTCGTCCCACACGTTAACATCCGGCTGCGCCTGAGGCGCGATAGCCACCTGATGCACGGCGAGGGCTTCCGGCTCCATGTCGTCGGCGGAGTTGTCGAGGAAGACATACTCGCCGTCATCGGGGGTGAGTACGGCAGCATTCTCCTCCACGGCTGCTGCCGGCGGCGGGGCATTGCGGTCCGCGGCTTCGAAGAGTGGCAGCCCGACGGTGGCATCGCCTTTGGCGGGCTTCGCTGCGTTCTTCGCCTTCTCTGCCGCCACGGCCTGCGCACGCGTCTTGCGGTTGTTGAAGGACTCGAAGTTGCGGACGCCTTCATTGGCAAAGAGCCGGTAGCGGTGCTCCATTTCATTCACCACCCAGCGCAGGGCCATGATGACTTTCTTGGGATCAGTCACGACCGGCACGACAAGGTGCGGCAGGTCGTTGTAGGTCTGCATTTCCACGACCTTCGGGTCGATCATGATGAAGCGCAGCTGCTGGGGCGTGAACTGGAAGAGCAGACTGCCGATGATGGAATTGATGCAGACGGATTTACCGGAACCCGTGGCGCCGGCGACAAGCAGGTGCGGCATGGCCGCGAGGTCGGCGATGATGGTGTTGCCATACACGTCCTTTCCGAGCGCGAGGGGCAGTTTGGCCTTGGTGCGGGCGAAGGTGTCGTCTTCCAGCAGCTCACGGAGCGGCACGGCGACTTTCTCGTTGTTGGCGATCTCAATGCCGACGGTGTCCTTGCCCGGGATGGGCGCGAGGATGTTGATGCGCTCGGCACGGGTGGCACGGGCGAGGTCGGCCTCGAGCGCGGAAATGCGGTTCACGCGCAGGCCTTCGCTGGGGTAGATCTCGTAGCGGGAAATGGTGGGGCCGCGGGTAATGGGACCGGGCGTGACCTGAATGCCGAAGGTGGACAGGGTATTGATGATCGTGCGCTGGGTTTCACGCAGGCCGCGCTCGTCGATCTTCACTTCGCCGGCGTGCTCGTCCCAGTGGAGGATGTTGAGCGGCGGGAGTTCGTAGTTGGAGAAATCGACCGTCGCAGCAGCGGGTGATGCGCCGGGAGCCGCCGTGGATTCCTCGCGCGGCTTTTGCTGCTGCTTGCGCCACTCCGCGAGGGAGAGCTTGCCGTCACCCGATGAAGCCGAGCGGCGGGAACCGTCAATGATCGGCGGCTCAGACTCAGGGGCCGGGAGCGTGATTTCATCCCCGTCCAAATCCTGGGCGTCGCCCTCATCTTCATCCGTCACCCGGGCCGGCGAGGGATCGCGAGGACCGACGACGACGACTTCATCGTCCAGTTCATCCAGCTCCAGGGCACCGTTCGGATTCAGCGGAATGTGCAGCGAGCCGTCCTCGCCGGCTTCCGCTCTCTGACGGCGCAGTTCCCGCTCCAGGCGGCGGCGCTCCCGCTCGGTTTTGGCCTGTTCGCGGGCAAGGACCGCGGCTTCTTTGGCCTCCGCCTCGCGCTGCAGGTCACGGTGTTTGCCGCTGAGGCGGAACATGATCTGGCGCCACGCCACAGCCGTCGCCCGCTGGAGGGACACCGCCACTACGCGCGGCCGGATTCCAGTCATGAGAATGAGCCCGATGACGTAACCGGTGAGGGAAAGGATGACCGCTCCGGCAGTGTTGATGGTCTTCGTGGCAATCCACTGGCCCATGTAGCCAATACCACCACCCGCCCCGAGAATATTGAATTCCCGCCACCAGTCTTGCAGCCACCAGGTCTGGCTGCCCAAAAACACGGAGCCACTTAGCGTAAACAATCCAAACCCCGCCAGCGGCCGCGGCAGCAGGTTGAGCCCCAGATTGATCCGGGCCAGCCCGAGCCATAGAAGTCCAATGGACAGAAGATACGAAGCCCCGCCCAGCATGAACATGGCGCAGCCTGCGACCGTCGCCCCAAACGGACCGAGGAAATTTACGGCCGGATCATTCGCCGGCTCGCGGGTATTGAATCCCGTCCAGGAGCCCAAATCATCCGGCGTGAAGGTCGCCAGGGCCAAAAACAGAAGCATGCCCCCCACAATCATCAGGATCGAGCCGATATCCGCCCCGCCTCCTGTAGAGTAGGTGAATTCGTCCTGGCGGCGGAGTGGTCGGCGGGCTGACATGAGGAAAATACAAAAAATTCGACAAAGCGTCTCCCGTCATGCAAAACGGGAAAATGAAACTGATCTTGGAAATTATGCTTTTCGCGAACTGATTCAACGTTTAAGTTCAGTCATCCTTAAATAATTGTTCCGGCTCCCCGGAAAAGCTGCGTCAGGATGGCACAACGGGCGAAACGCCGTCCGGCGGCGGAAATCCCGGAAAAAGGCGTAGCGCGAAAAAATTCGCACAAAAAGGAAAGAAAGCTCAGGCACTTGACGCTTAGAAGGTTGCGTCGAAGGCCACGCCCGTTTCGCAAAGGTGAAACTTGACCACTGCCCCCGTCGGCCTATACAGGACGTTTTCCAGTTAAATTAGAATTCGAAATGCTTCTACACCGATTTGTCGCCGGGCAACGCTGGCTCAGCCAGACAGAGCCTGAATTAGGATTGGGTTTGGTCCTCAAAACCGAATCCGACCGGGTCACGATTGTCTTCCCCTCGACCGAGACCACCCGGGTTTACACCATCGAAGGCCCGCCACTGACACGGGTCAAATTCTCGGTTGGTGACCTCCTCAAGACTCAGGACGGCAAGAACTTCACCGTCGAGCAGGTCGAGGAAAAAGACGGCGTCGTCATTTACTACTCTAAAGGCAAGAAGATCGAGGAAAGCCGCCTGAGCGACTCCCTGACCTTCAGCAAGCCCTATGACCGCATGCTGAATGCCCAGGTGGAGGAAAAGCAGCTCTACAATCTGCGGCACCGCGCGCTCTACCGCCGCTTCAAGACTTTCCGGGCTCCGCTCCGGGGCATGCTGAACGGCCGCTTTACTCCGAGAGCTCACCAGTTGAATGTCGTGGTCCAGGCAACACGTTTCCAGCATCCACGCGTTCTGCTGGCGGACGAACCCGGCCTTGGCAAGACCGTAGAGGCCGGCCTCATTCTCCAGCGCCTCAAGATTTTCGGGAATGCGGTGCGGGTGCTGCTTCTGGCACCGGAATCACAACTGGACCGCACGGAACTGGAATTCCGCCGGCGTTTTGAATTTGAGTTCACGCGCCTGACGGAGGAGGACTTTGCAGCCAAACCGGCGAAGAAAACCGCGGCGAAAAAGCCGGCGAAGTCCGACGCTCCCGCGCCCTTTGCATCCGGAGTCAATGAAGATAACGAGCCGGTCGATCACTGGGTCAGCATGACGCTGGAGGAATTCAGCGGACACCGGGGCAAATATGCCAAGGACGCCGCGGCCGCCGGCTGGGACGTCATCGTCGTTGCCGGTTCCGAGGAGTTGAAATGGGACGATGGCGGCAATCCTGCATGGAACGCCCTCGAAGTGACCGCCCCCGGCTCCAAGAGCCTGATTCTGATCAGCAGCGAAGGCCCGGAACATGACGCCAAAGCCCATTTTGGGCGGCTCCACCTGCTTGATCCGGAGGCTTTCTCCTCTCCACGCAAGTACTCAGCGCACCGCAAGGAACTGGAGCCCCTGGAGCAGGCCATCCTGAAACTTTTGGCCTCCACCACCTGCGACAAGGACTGCGAAACCCTTCTCAAGCCGCTCAGTGCCGCCGACGCCAAGGTGAAGGAAATGCACAAGATGTGGAAAGAGGGTCGCGAGGACACCCGGGAATACCTCATCGACTATCTTCTGGACTCACACGAAGCCGGCCGCACCGTCTTCCGCAACACCCGCGCTAAAATCACGGGCCTGCCGGAACGGACAGTGCAGTTCATCAAGCTGGACGCGAAGCCGGAAGCCCGGGAGGGTCTTAAGGAGGAATTCAAGCACCCGGTTAAATCCGAGCCCGCCAAAGGCAAACCTAAGGCAGAACCATCCGCGGTGGATACCGCGGCGGCGCTGTGGCTTTCCGCCATCGTCAGCCCGCCGCCGCCCCCACCTCCGGCTCCCAATGAGCCCCCGCTCCCGCCCCCGCCGATTCCTCCGCGCACCCTGGTCATTGTCCACTCCCGGGCCCGTGCCGTGGCAGTGGAGAAAGCCCTGCGCGGCAAAGTGGATGGCACCGTGGAACTGGTAACCGATGCCCCGCGCGCCGATCAGGGCGTCGCTCCGGCTGCGGTGATCGTTGGTGCCGAAGACCTTGTGGGCCGTGGATTCCCCGGCTTTGACATGGTAGTTCTCTGGGACATCCCGCTGACCGCGGATGATGTCCGGGAACGGCTCTTCTGCTGCGAGAATTCCTTCACCGGCAAGCTCGACATTCACATTCCTTTCGTGGAGGACACTCCTCAGGAACTGACGGCCCGCTGGCTGCATGAGGGTCTGCACGTTTTCACCGCCGTCAGCGACGGCCAGGTGGAGGCAGCCGCCGAATTCAGCAAGGCGGTGCATGACATCGCCAAGCGCATCGGAGTGAAGCACAATCCGAAGCTCGACGATGAACTGAAGGCCATCATCAAGAAGACCACCTCGGCCCATGATACGGCTCTGAAGCGACTCCAAAAACACGCAGACACATTCCTCGAAACCGTCTCCTGCCGCACCCCCAGCGCGGATCAGGCGCTGTCCCGGATGACTTCCAGTGACGATGACGACTCCCTCGACCTCTTCATGAACCGAACCCTGGAGACCCTGGGGATTCTGGTCGAAACCAAGGGCCCGCGCGTCATTTTTGTGAAGCCCAACCCGGAAATGCAAAACCGGTTTGAGGAAGTTCCGAAGGAGGGTCTCACCTTCGCCTACCACCGCAGTGTCGCTGCCACCCGCGAGGATGCGATCTTCCTGACATGGGACCACCCGATTGTCGCCCGCGCCATTGAGACACTGCTCTCCACCGCGATTGGCAACACCGCCTATGTCGTCTGGGAGGATGAACGCGCCCAGATTGTTCTGCTGGAGGGTATCTATCTGGCCACACCGAAATTCGGTGCCCATCTGCAGCTTGTCTCCCGTTACATGCCGCCAACTCCGGTGCGTGTCGTGCTCAGCCATGAGTATGCGGACATGAGCAGCGAATACACCAGCGAAGTGGTGAACAAGATGGTCCGCAACGGCCGCCGTGAGTGGATCCGGAACAACGCGCGCCCGCTGCACAACATCGTACCCGGCATGATGCGCAGCCTCAATCAGCGCGCTGAAATCCGCATGAAGGAACTGGCCGCCAAGGCAGCCTTCCAGATGGAGTCCGTGCTGAATTCCGATATCGCGCGCCTCAAGCGCCTGCCGGACACCAAAGCGCGCCGCGCTGAGATTAAGCGCATCGAAGATCAAATTGCCGAAACGAAGCCGCTGTTTGCCGAGCCATTCCTGGTTTCGGATCAGTTGCGCCTCATCCGCCGCGGTCCGTCCGGCAAAGGCATCTGACCGCCACTCCGGGCTTTGCAGAAAATCACGGCGGCTGGCTTTGCTCTTGTTCGCCTTTCGGGGCGTATTCACTTTGTCCCTTCACACTGAATGCCCCAGACCGCTGTCATCGCACCCCCAGCCGCCCCCCCAGCCGCTCCGCTGACCGCGGACGCCTGGGCATGGCTGGACGGAGGCAGCGCCGGGATGTTCGCAGCCGCCGGCCCCTTCCGAAAGTCCAGCACTCCGCCGGCTGAGGAGACTGCTTTTTATGTCAATGACTTTGCACTGAGCGACGCAGCACCCTGGCGCATCCCGGCCCGCACAACAGCGCTCCCGGAAGCGCCCGCCGCAGAGCAGCCGGGGGTCGCTTGGGTGCCCCCCTCACGGGAAGACTTCGCCGCCGTCTTTGCGGACCTCATGCAAGGAGTGCGGACCCGCAATATTCTAAAAGCCGTGCCGGTAGCCGTAGCGACCGGGCGGCTGCTCAGCGGCAATCCGGCGGCGTGGCTGCGGCATTTGCTGAGCCACCGCCCGGCGGGCATCCAGGGCTTACCCTTTGCCTGGATGGAAGAGGCGCATGGCTTCGGCGGCTTTACCCCTGAAATTCTGTTCCAGATCGACGGCACCCGCCTCACGACCATGGCCCTCGCCGGCACCACCGATGCCGATCATGCCGCCGAGCTTACCGAGCGGCCAAAGCTCGGTCGCGAACATGCCGTCGTTGTCGATGAACTCCAGCGCCGCCTCGCAGCACTTGGCAAAGTGACCACAGGAAAACGCGAAGTGGTCCGCCAGGGAACGATGCGACACCTGCGCACCCCCCTGGAAGTCACTCTCGCTGAACCTCCAACCGGTGCCGCCCTCAACGAAATCATCCGCCTACTGCACCCCACCCCGGCACTGGGAGTTTCCCCGCGCCATGACAGCGCCATCGCGCTGCTGCAGAGCTGCCGGGACAGGATGCAGACGCCCGCCGCCTTTGGGGCACCTTTCGGTGTAGCATGGCCGGGAGGTGCCCTGTTTGTTGTGGCCATCCGCGGTGTGTTCTGGCACGGCGACGATGTATTGCTGCCCGCCGGCTGCGGTATCGTCGCAGGAAGCGAGTTTGAAGCCGAGTGGGCAGAACTGGAACTCAAACGCGCATGGGTCAAACGCGCCCTGGGGCTTGAAGCATCATGAGCCAGCCGCTCCCTGTCGCGGTTGTTGCCTCCGCCCTCGCAGCAGGCGTCAGGGAATTCGTCATTTGCGCCGGTGCCCGCAATGCGGCACTCATTTCGGTGCTGGCGGCTCTGGCGGACAAGGTAAAACTCTGGCAGCACTTTGACGAACGGGCTGCCGGATTTTTCGCGCTAGGCCGGATCCTCGCGACCGGCCAGCCTGTGGCTGTGGTCACCACCAGCGGCACCGCAGCAGCAGAGCTGCTGCCGGCCGTGATTGAGGCGCACTATCAATCGCTCCCGCTGCTGGCAGTGACCGCCGACCGCCCGTCCGCTTTTCGCGGCACCGGTGCCCCTCAGGCCATTGAGCAGAAGAACCTCTTTGGGGTGTATGCAGCCTGCGATGATGTTGAGTTTGCGGCTCCCGCGCTGCCTGTCGGAAAATGGAGCGGGCCGCGGCATCTCAATGTGTGTCTGGTGGAACCGGACAGCACGTCATTCGCCGCCCTTCAAGAGGCAGCGGCACCGCTGGAAGTGCTGCCGCAGTCCCCAGCCCCGAGTGCCCTAGCCGAATTCCCGGCAGCCTCTCCGGACGCCTCCATTCTCACTCTGGCCGGAGCCTGCCAACCATCGCAGCCGCCCGGTGCCATGGCTCTGGAATGCCTGCAGGCCGGCGGACTCGTCAGCGCGGAAGCGGCTTCCGGATTGCACCAGTTCCCGGAGATATCAGGGCGCCTGCTCCGCTGTGGGGACGCTTCGCTGCGCCACCTTCCCCTGCGCCTTGTGGTGCGGACTGGTGGTGTGCCTGCCTGCCGTTTCTGGCGTGACCTAGAAAAGCGCGCCGATCTCCCGGTGCATATTTCCCCGCACCCCGCCTTTCCAGGCCTGGCCCGGAATGACTGGCAGCCCTTTGCTGGCTGTCTGCCGGCCGCAATCAGCGAAGCGGGCACCATCCCGGCTGAATATTATCTCGCCAAAGACGCCGCGCTGCACGCCCGGCTCCTTGATCTCCTGCGGCGTTTCCCGGAGTCCGAACCAGCCCTTGTTTGGCGGCTCTCGCAGGCCATCCCGCGTGGAGCCACCGTCTTCACCGGCAACAGCATGCCGGTGCGGGAATGGAATCTCTGCGCGGACCACCACCGCGCGCACCGGGTTCATGTTCTCCGTGGTGCCAATGGCATCGACGGCAATCTCAGTACCTTCTCCGGCATTGCCGCAGATGCCAGGGAAGCCTGGTGCCTCACCGGTGATCTGACCGCACTCTACGATCTCAATGCGCCGTGGATGCTGCGCCAGTTGCCACAAGGCCGCCGCAGATTTGTGGTCATGCAAAACGCAGGCGGCAAAATCTTCTCCCGCCTGCCCTCACTGAAAGCACTCACGCCACACGAACGCAGCCTGATGGAAAATCCGCACGAGATCAGCCTGCGCCCATGGGCGGAAATGTGGGGTATGGATCATGTCCGCGGCGGTGCCGCAATGCTGCGCGATCCCCGCCTAAATGATTCCCTTGCGGATCATGCAGTTATCGAACTCTATCCAGACCCAATGCACACCGAAGCTTTCTGGACCGCATGGGCCGCAGCCGAACAGGAGGTGTGGTCATGATCCATGCCCTCCATGGCAACGCGGGGATTCCTGACGACCTCGCTCACATCCTCAGGGAATCCGATCATCCTTTCACTGCATGGCATCTGTGGCGCTTTCTCCACGACCATCCCGGGGCCGGCACCCTTCATGGATTCGCCGCAGCCTTTCAGGAGGAAGTGGACCACACCAACGACAGCCCGCGGGTTCTGCTGGGCTACTCCCTCGGTGCCAGGCTCGCGCTGCACGTCCTCACGGCGTATCCGCAGCGCTGGGACGCCGCCATTTTGCTCTCCCCGCATCCGGGTCTCCCCGGTGCCGCGGAACGGGCCGAGCGGCTCACGATCGATCAAAGCTGGGCCGTGCGCTTCCTGCGTGAGCGCTGGGATGAAGTGATGACCGTATGGAATGCCCAGCCGGTGTTCTCCGGAGAATCTGTGCCCTCTCACGACCAGTTGCTCGTCGAAACATGGCGTCGCGAAGTCGCCTTTGGCTTCGATGCGTGGTCACTGGGACGGCAGGACAACCTCCGCCCGCTGCTGCCCACGGTTTCCTGTCCGGTGCTCTGGCTCACCGGAGAACGGGATGAAAAATTCACCGGCCTTGCCGCCGAAGCCTGCCCTCTGCTTCCCCGCGGGCGGCACAAAGTCATCGCCCGCGCGGGCCATCGTGTACACCTTGATCAACCCGCGGCCACCGCGGCGCAAATCCGCGCCTTCCTCAGCGCGGAACTGGGGTAACCGGGATTTGAGCGGTGGTTTTGGGAGCGTCCCCCGGGAGCAGTCCCGCCGCCTTCCGGCGTGCCCACTCAGCATCGAACAGAGTCAACTGTGCCGGCAGCACTTTGCGCCAGCGCCCGTTCTCGTCCTTCAGCACAATCCGGTCTGGCTTCGCCTCCACGAGTTTGCCCATCATCGAAGACCCCTGACAGCTTGTCCACAGACGGTAGCCCTGGGCTTTCAAATCATTCACGTGCTGGTCGCGGTAACGCTTCTTCTCCTCACTGCGGCTGACAGCCTCTTTGAGTTTATCTAGATGCACATGTGCCGTGCTGAATTCCGGCCCTCCCCTGGGATCGCTGATACGCCTGTATCCCTTCAACCGCACCAGTTCACGGCCCTGCTCATCAATCATCACCACCGTGGGGAAGCCTGTTACCTTGAAGTAGTCTTTAAACTTCTTCAGCGCCGCCAGTTTGGCTTCGGTGTAGTTCTTACCCGGGCTGCCCACTGGATACTGCAGCTTCGTCAGAATCAGCTTGGCCGCAGCAAACTCATTGAACTCGTCGATGGAGAATAAATCGTCGTTGAGACGCGCCGTGGGGCTGCCGTCATCCTGCGGCCGCATTTGGGCAAAGAAGATGAGCAGCGGTTTGCCTTTAGCGATGGATGCCTTCCGCGCCTCGATCGGGCTGGGGTACCAGTTCGTCTTTTTCGCCAGCTGCAGTTCCGGCGGCGGCAACAGACTGGGCGAAACTCCCGGATTGGCAGTATCTGCCGGCTGAGAACCGGGCAGCGGCGGCACCGAATTCCGTCCCGGCAGCACCAGTCCCGGAATGTTCGGCAACTCCGGCATGGCTTCTCCGTCTGAAGGCAATCCCAGCGGCTCGACGTCCGGCAACTGATCAATTCCGGCTGCCGGGGGCGGCATTACGATTTCATCCTCCGGCGTCGGGTGGCCCACACTCTCCGTCGGGATTGCCCCCGGCCCGGGCAAAAGCGAAAAGGCCTCTCCGGAACTCACGGCTCCTTCTTCACCCGGCAGCGGCGGCTCCACAGCCATCACAGGCATCGCGAGCCCAAGCAATACGGAGCAGGCCAGGAAACAGGAAAGCTGTGGACGGTGACGGGACATTTCGTGCGCGATTCTATGCACTCGTCCGCCAATTTCGAGAACCATTTGCGCCTTCCACTTGTTTCACATGTCTTTAGGATTCAGCGAATCGTGTCCTTGACAGCCCGGAATCAGACTTCTATGGGGACCGCTCCTTTTTCCCGGGAACCCCCACAGCTTTACTTATACCATGGCCAACGTCCAAGTTATCCTCAAAGAAAAGATCGCCTCCCTCGGTGCTGAAGCCGATATCGTAGCGGTGAAAGCCGGCTACGCCCGCAACTATCTCATTCCCCAGGGTAAAGCCTACGAGGCCACCGCCGGGAATCTGCGTCAGATCACCAATCTCAAAGCCAAGCGCGCGGAGCGTGAAGCTTCCGAGAAGGCCGAAGCGCAAAACACTGCCGGCCGCCTACGCAAAGCCACGCTGAAGCTTGCACTCGAAATCGGTCAGGGCGGCAAAGCCTTCGGTGCCATCACCGCCGCCGACATCGCCACCGCGATCGCCGAACAGGTGAAGATCACCGTGGACCGCCACGCGATCGAACTCGAAAAGCCGATCAAGACCACCGGCAAACATGAAGTGACTGTGCGCGTCCACCCGGAAGTGGAAGCGGTCGTGCGCGTCAGCGTTTCCACACCGGAGTCCCCGGCCGAAGGTGAGGAAACCACCGAAGAGTAATTCCTCGCAACCATCCAATCTCCACAGGCGCTGCCGGTTCTGCCGCAGCGCCTGTTTTTTGTACCGGAATCGCGGCCATTGCGCGAGGAGTTGATTTTATCCTGTTAAGTCCCCCCTTCCCTGCCGTATTGAGCACGGTATTCATCCTCCCATGACGCTACGCCTCTCTGCCCTCCTCCTCCTCCTCGCCCCGCCCAGCGCCGCCCTCGCCGTCGATCCAGCCCCCGCCGCGTCCGTCGCCAGCGCGCTTCCCTCGCTGCAGGATGGTGACATGGTCGTTCTGCTGGGCGATACCTTCCTGGAGCGCGACTACAATTACGGCCATCTCGAAACGGCGCTGACGGCGGCCACCGGCAAAAATCTCCGCTACCGCAATCTCGGCTGGAGCGGCGACACCCCGCGGTGCGAAAGCCGCAGCTACTTCGGCCCGCCCAAAGAAGGCGTCGAGCGCCTGCAAAAGCACCTCGCCGAGATCAAACCCAAACTCGTCATTGCCTGCTACGGCGCGGTGGACGCATTCAAAGGCGAAGCCGGTATCAAAGACTTCATCGCCAGCTACGAATCGCTGCTGGACCTCATCAAATCCACCACTGGTGCCACAGTGATCCTGGCTTCCCCGCCATCCGTCAGCAAAGACACTGCCCGGTGGCCTTCGCTGGAGAGGCATGCCGCCAAACAGGCGCTGTATCGCGACGCCATCCGGACCCTCGCCTCCTCCCGCAGCCATCAGTTCGCTGATCTGCTCGCAGCCACGAAGGATGTCGCCGTCACCACGGCGGATGGCGTCACCTTCACCGAATCCGACTACCGCGCGCTGGCTCCCGCCTTCATCAAATCCCTCGGACTCACGATGGATGAAGCGTCGGCCAGTGCTGCCCAAAACAATCCGGCCCTGACAAAAGCGATCGTGGAAAAGAACCGTCTGTTCTTCCACCGCTGGCGTCCGCAAAATGAGATTTACCTCTTCGGCTCGCGCAAGCACGAGCAGGGCAACAATGGCGTGGAGATTCCCCAGTTCGACCCGCTCATCGCCGCAAAGGAAAAAGACATCGCCGCGCTGCGCACCGCCGGAAAGCAGTAGGCACCGGCGGATTTACTCCACCCGCAGCCCCCACCCGGCCCCATGCCGGGTCACGTGTACCCTCGCCCCAAAAGTGCGGCTGAGCACGGCATCGGTGAGCACCGCCGTGCAGGGTCCTGCCGCCACCGCCCGCCCTCCACGCAAGGCCAGCACATGCGTGCCCGCCGGCGGGATTTCCTCAAGGTGGTGCGTCACCAGGATTAATGCCGGGCCGTTTCTGCGGCCGGACAGCTGCTGCACGAATTTCAGAAAGCGCTGCCTCGCCACGGGATCGAGTCCCGCACAGGGCTCATCAAGGATCAGCAGCGCCGGGGATGCCATCATCGCCCGGCCGATCAGCACCCGCTGGCGCTCCCCCTGGCTCAGCACCGCCCACGGCCGGTCGAGAAACGCGGTGCAGCGCACCTGTCGCGCCAGTTTCCGGACCGCCTCTTTCTCGCGGCGGCTCAGTTCGCCCCAGTAGTTGATCTGGCCGGACAGCCCGCTGCCAATCACACTCAACGCCGTTTCCTCCTCGTCCACCATGCGCCGCAGGCTGCTGCTCACAATGCCAATCCGCCGCCGCAGCCCAATCCAGTCGCTCTCTCCATAGGTTTCCCCAAGAACGGTCACCCGCCCTGCCGTCGGGGTCAAAAATCCGGTCAGGCAGCTCAGCAGCGATGTCTTTCCGGAGCCGTTAGGCCCGAGAATGGTCCAAAACTCTCCAGGCATCACCCGCCACGACAAGTCACGCAGTACCTGCGTCTTGAGGCGGGTCACTGTGAGTCGGCTGACTTCCAAAACGGGTTCACTCATGACCTCGAGCGGAGCGCGATTCCCTGGCCAATGCAATGCGGAAGCAGGCCGATAACGCCCTAATTCATCTCCGTCTCATCAATGCGCAAAAGAGAACAGTTTTCCGTATTATTCCACCATTCCACCTCCAGCACTCCACGAATACGGATCAGGAAAATACCGATAAGCCGAAAGAAAATCATTCGGAAACCTTAATGGGTCCTGCGCGTTATCTGCACCGGCCGGATTTTTGATTTCACCGGAAGTGACAGGCGACGGGTTTCACCAAGCCCCTGCTCCTCCCCTTAACCATCAGCCTTCCCCCCGCTTATGTTAAGCATCACCGGCTCATCCCCCTCCCGTTTCTGCGACGGCGTCTCCCGTCGCGGCTTTCTGCGACTTGGCGCACTCGGCCTCGGCGGGCTCACTATGCCCCAGCTTCTCAAAGCAGAGGCCGCTCAGCCGTCGGCTGGCAAAAAGGCCATCATCATGATCTTCCTCCCGGGCGGGCCGCCCCATCAGGACATGTGGGATCTGAAAATGGATGCGCCTTCCGAAATCCGCGGCGAGTTCCGCCCGATCAAAACGAAGGTCCCGGGCATCGAGATTTGCGAGCTGTTTCCGAAAATGGCGGCGATGATGGATAAGTTCAGCATCCTCCGCAGCGTCGTCGGCAGCACGGGCCAGCACGCCGCCGAGCAGTGCCTCACCGGCCGCGGCAATCAGAACATGCCCGCCGGAGGCTGGCCCAGCATCGGGGCGGTGATGTCGAAAATCCACGGCCAGGGCGCGCCGGGCGTGCCGGCCTTTGTCGGGTTGTCTCCGAAGATGGGCCACGGCCCGTGGGCCGATCCCGGCCGCGCCGGATTCCTCGGCCCCGCGCATTCGCCGTTCCAGCCGAACGGCGGTGGCGCGAGCGACCTGACGCTGAATAATATCACGCTGGACCGGCTGGCGGATCGCAAAGCCCTGCTCACCAGCTTCGACAACATGCGCCGCGACGTGGACGCCAGCGGCATGATGGGCGCGATGGATGCCTTCCAGCAGCAGGCCATGGGCGTGCTCACCAGCAGCCGGCTCGCCGAGGCCCTGAATCTCGACAAAGAAGACAAAGCCGTGCGCGCCAGATACGGCGGCGGCAGCATGAAATGCCGCGACGACGGCGGCCCGGAATGCCCCGAGCAGTTCCTCATGGCCCGCCGTCTCGTTGAAGCCGGCGTGCGTTGCGTCACCGTCGGCTTCAACCGCTGGGACTGGCACGGCAACAACTTTGGCCAGTCACGCCAAGTCTTCCCTCAACTCGACAACGGCCTCACCGCGCTCGTCGAAGACTTGCATCAGTCGGGCCTGGATAAGGACGTCAGTGTCGTCGTGTGGGGCGAATTCGGCCGCACCCCGCAAATCAACAAAGACGCCGGCCGCGACCACTGGCCCCGCGTCTCCTGCGCCGCTTTGGCGTGCGGTGGAATGCAACACGGGCAGGTCATCGGCAGCACCGACCGTCTCGGCGGCGAACCCGCCAGCCGCCCCGTGGACTTCCAGGAAGTCTTCGCCACCCTCTACCACGCCGCCGGCATCGACACCAAAACCGCCACCATCAACGACCTCAACGGCCGCCCGCGTTATCTCGTGGAGGAACAGTTCAAACCCATGCCGGAGTTGGTGGGATGATTGACCGGGACAAATTGAATGCAGCGGTGGAGAAGGCGCTGGAAATTTTTGTGTCACTGATGCCGACAATGATTAGTTCCCTTCGAGTAAAACAGCACGCTACCGGATTGGAGTTCACGGTCGGCAATCCCCAATTAAGTGAACGACCAATCTCCATCTTCACTGAAGGAGGAGAGATCATCGTGTGCTTCGCCGGAAGCGATTACCATATCGCGGACTACGATGACAGGCGAACCGAGGCCGAATTGGTTGAAGACATGATTCTTGGAGTTGCCGGTATTGTCGGAGGCCACCTTGAAGCCTATGAATGGCTCAATGGCGACGTAACGATCGCGCGTGGATTGATGCCTGCGGGATCACATCGTGGAGAACAATGGCTGGACGGCGCTGACCAGTTCAAGGTCTTCACGTGGGAAACGTGTGGTGACTACACACTGTCGAAACCAATCACCGACTAAGAGGTTCGCTGAACTCTGAACAAGCCTCACCCCATGCTCACCCTCTTCTCCAACACCCCCGCCCGCGGCTTCTGCGACGGCCATTCCCGGCGTTCGTTTCTGCGCATCGGCGCGCTCGGGCTGGGCGGGCTGACATTTCCACAACTGCTCCGCGCGGAATCCGAGCAGGGCCGCGGGAAATCGCAGAAGGCGCTCATCCTTGTCTATCTGCCGGGCGGGCCGCCGCACCAGGATATGTTCGATCTCAAGATGGATGCGCCGTCGGAGATCCGCGGGGAGTTTTCGCCCATCAGCACCAACGTGCCCGGCATTCAGATCTGCGAGCACCTGCCACGCATGGCGAAGATGGCGGACAAGTTCACGTTCATCCGCAGTGTGGTCGGCGCGAAGGACCGGCACGAATCCTTCCAGTGCGTGACGGGCCGGCTCAATGACAACGTGCCGCCCGGCGGTTGGCCGGAAATCGGCAGCGTGGTCAGTAAGGTGCAGGGCGGCGGCGCGGAGGTGCCGTGTTATGTGAACCTTTCGCCGAAGATGCAGCACACGCCCTACAACCAGGGCCGCACCAGTTTCCTCGGCGTGGCCCACGCGCCGTTCATGCCCATGGGCAGCGTGAAGGACGACATGACGCTCAACGGCGTGACGATTGAGCGCCTCGCCGACCGCCGCGCGCTGCTCTCGTCCTTCGACAGCTTCCGCCGCGAAACCGATGCCACCGGCGCGATGACCGGCGTGGATGCCTTCACGGAGCAGGCGTTCGATATTCTCACTTCGTCGCGGCTGCTCAAGGCGCTCGACCTTTCCGGCGAAAATCCGAAACTCCGCGAGCGCTACGGCAAAGGCACTGACAAGACACAAGGCGACGCTGCCCCGCGCTTGAATGAGCAATTCCTGCTCGCCCGCCGCCTCGTCGAAGCCGGCGTGCGCGTGGTGACGGTCAGCTACAGCTTCTGGGACTGGCACGGCAACAACTTCAAAATCGCGAAGGATAACCTGCCGGACTTCGATCAGGCCATCACCGCGCTGGTGCAGGACCTCCACGACCGCGGCATGGACAAAGATGTGAGCGTGCTCGCATGGGGCGAGTTCGGCAGAACCCCGCGCATCAACCCTCAGGGCGGTCGCGATCATTGGCCCAATGTCAGCTGCGCCCTCCTCGCCGGCGGCGGCATGAAAACCGGTCAGGTCATCGGCGCCACCGACCGCCTCGGCGGCGAAGCCAGCGACCGCCCCGTCCATTTCCAGGAAGTCTTCGCCACGTTGTACAACAACTTCGGCATCAATCCCAACACCACCACCGTGCCCGACCTGTCCGGTCGCCCGCATTACCTGGTGGATGGTCAATTCCAGCCCATGAAGGAGGTTGTATGAGAATGTCCACCGCCCGTAACAAGGCCGTCCCGGCCTTGTCATCAAAGCCGATTCTCAAGGCCGGGACGGCCTTGCTACTGGTCTCCCTCACAACCGCCCACGCCGCCCTTAAGATCCACACCGGCGCGCCCGACGGCAAACCCGCGGCGCTCACTTCGCGCGATTCCTCACTGCAACTTCTCGTCACCGCCACCGATGCAGCGGGACGCGAATCCGACGCCACGCGTTCGGTGAAATGGTCCGCGGCTCCGCCGGATGCGATCGCCATTGCCGCCAACGGCACGGCCACGCCGCTGCGGGATGGAGAGGTGACCCTCACGGCCACCGGCACGGACGGCACGACGGCTTCCGCAACCATCACCGTTGCCAACGCCTCGACCCCGCGGCCGCTGCACTTCTCCAATGACGTAGTGCCCATCCTCACAAAATACGGCTGCAACGGCGGCGGGTGTCATGGCAAATCGGAAGGCCAGAACGGCTTCAAGCTCTCGCTGCTGGGGTTCGAGCCAGCCGATGATTACGGTTATCTCGTTCACGAATCCCGAGGCCGCCGGCTCTTCCCCGCGGCACCGGAGTCGAGTCTCCTGCTGCTCAAAGGGACCGGCGAAATGCCCCACGGCGGCGGGGCCCGAATGACGCGCGTCACACCGGACTACCAAACGCTCGTCCGCTGGATGGAACAGGGCATGCCCAAGGGCGACCCTGCCGCTCCGGTGCCGGTGCGCCTCACTGTTTTCCCGGCCGAGCGATTGCTCACCCCGAACGCCGACCAGCAACTCCAGGTCACCGCGCACTATGCCGATGGCTCGTGGCGCGATGTCACCACGCTCGTCACCTACGAGAGCGGCGCCAAGGAAATGGCTACAGTCACCGAATCCGGACTCGTCCACGTCGCGAACCAACCGGGCGATGTGGCGGTGATGATCCGCTTCATGGAACACGTCGGCGTCTTCCGCGCCACCATCCCGCTCGGTGCGCCGCTCGCGGAGTTCCCGCCCGGGCGCAACGTGGTGGACCAGCATGTCTTCGCCAAGCTGCGCACCCTCGGCCTGCCGCCGTCCGGTCTCTGCGACGACGCCACCTTCCTGCGCCGCGTGACCGTGGATATCGCCGGTCGCCTTCCGAAGCCGGAGGAAGCCGCCGCTTTCGCTGCCGATGCATCGCCTGACAAACGCGCGGCCGCTGTGGACCGGCTGCTCGCGTCGCCCGACTACGCGGAGTATTTTGCGGGAAAGTGGGCCGCCCTGCTGCGCAACAAACGCACCGACCGTCCAGCCTACGGCACCCATGCCTTCCACGAATGGCTCCGTGATTTGCTGAATCGAAACCGCCCCTACAGCGAACTCGCCGCGGGAGTGATCAGCGCTTCCGGCAGCGTGAGCACATCGCCCGCGGTGGCATGGTATCGCGTGGTGAAGGATCCGAAGGATCAGCTGCAGGACATTGCCCAGGTCTTCTGCGGTCAGCGGCTCCAGTGCGCCCAGTGCCACCACCATCCCTACGAGAAGTGGAGCGAAGACGACTACTACAGCTTCGCCGCCTTCTTCTCGACCATCGGCAGAAAAGCGTCCGACCAACCGGCCGAGGAAGCCGTCTTCCACCAACCACGCGAAGCCACATCGCAGAATCCGCGCACCGGCAAAACACTCAAGCCGAAGCCGCTCGGCAGCGAACCGGTGACACTGACGCCTGACGACGACCCGCGCGCTTCACTCGCCACATGGATGACCGGGCCGGAGAATCCCTTCTTCGCAAAGATGTTTGCCAACCGTTACTGGAAGCACTTCTTTAGCCGCGCTCTGGTGGAACCGGAAGACGACATGCGCGTGACCAATCCCCCGGTGAATCCCGCCCTGCTCGACGCCCTCGCCGCGGAGTTCACGAAGATCGGCTACGACATGAAGGCTTTCATCCGGCTCCTGTGCACCAGCAGCACCTATCAACTCAGCAGCCTGCCGAACGAGCACAACGCCACCGACCGCCAGAACTTCTCGCGCTTCTACCCGCGCCGACTTCAGGCCGAAGTGCTGCTCGATGCCATTGATGCCGTCACCGGCATCACCACTCGGTTCCCAGGCCAGCCCGCCGACCGCCGCGCCGTGGCTCTGCCCGACGACAGCTTCAATGCCGGCAGTTATTTCCTCACCGTCTTCGGCCGTCCGGAGAACAGCAGCGCCTGTGAATGCGAACGCACCCAGGACAGCAGTCTCGCGCAAAGCCTGCACCTGCTGAACAGCAAAGGCATCCAGGAAAAGCTTACCAGCACCAACAGTCGCGCCGTGGTGCTCGCGAAGGATTCAAGGCCGGTGGATGAGCGCATCAGTCAGCTGTTCCTCACCGCCTATGGCAGAACGCCGGAGGCTGGAGAAGTCACGAAAGCGATGGAATATCTCGACGGGAAGAAAGGCGAGCAGTCCGCCTGGGAAGATCTCGTCTGGGCGTTGCTGAACACGAAGGAGTTTTTGTTCAATCACTAAGATGAGCCGGCTTCCCAAACGGACCGCGAAGTTGCACTTCGCATCGATTCAGTCGGGGCGGAGTGCAACTTTGCGGTCCCTCCTGGCTGCGGCATTCACATTACCGCTCCACGCCCAACTCCCCACGGCACGCCTGGATTCGGTATTCCCGGCCGGCGGACGTGCGGGCACCGACACCGAGATTACCATCGCAGGCACCGACCTTGATGATGCCGACCGCCTGCTGTTTTCCGGCTCCGGTTTGACGGCGGCGCGGGTGGAAGGCGCGAAGTTCAAGGTCACCGCCAGCGCGGGGATGGCTCCCGGCATTTATGAAATCCGCGCTGCGGGGAAGTATGGTATCACCGCGAGCCGGTCGTTCGTGGTGGGAAGCCTGCCGGAAGTGAACGAGCCTGGCGACAATGCGTCAGCGGCGAAGGCCTTCGCGGTAACGCTGCCTGTCACCATCAATGGCAATGCAGATGGAGAGGCGGCCGATTATTTTAAATTCCATTCGGCGAAGGGGCAATCTCTCGTCCTCACCTGCGCGGCGACGCAGGCCGATTCACCCCTCAACGCAGTGCTCGCGGTGCTCGATGCCTCAGGGCGGGAACTGCTGACAGCGCACCGCACGCAGCAGTCAGACGCGCGACTGCACTTCACGTCTCCCGCCGACGGCGACTACGTAGTGAAGCTCCACGACATCGCGTGGCAAGCAGGCGTCTATCGACTGACCATCGCCTCGCCGGACGAAGCGAAAGCCGCCGATGCCGCTGCGCTTCCACTGTCTGGCGCGGTGTGTGATTTTGCCTCGTTGCCGAACACGGTGACGCTGGATGCCCCCGCTGCCAGTGCCACTGCGGCGCACAAAGTGAATCTGCCGTCGATCATTGCGGGCACCAGCGCACGCGACTGGGTGGAATTCACCGGTGCCAAAGGCCGCAAGGTCATGCTGGATGTGCTCAGCCACCGGCTGGGCGAACCGAGTGATATCGTGGCACAGGTCTTCAAAGTCACACGCGACGACAAAGGGCAGGAAAAGAGCGAGCGCGTTGCCGAATTCGACGATACCGCCGCACCAGCCGGTGCCGAATTGCTGCAACTCGGCAGCCGCGATCCCGCGGGCAGCATCACGTGTGAGGATGGTGTTACGTATCGTGTTCAACTGACGGATCGCTTCAACGCGCGCCGTCCGTGGCGGCTGGCACTGCGCGACCCGCAGCCGGGATTTTCGCTCGTCGCGTTCTGTATGAGCCCTATGACCAAGGGCGCTTCCGTGCAGCGCTGGAGTCCGTTTCTGCGCAAAGGCGGCAGCGCGCTGCTGAATGTCGCGGTGCTGCGGCGTGATGGGTTCGATGCCCCCGTCACCATTCGCATGAGCGATCTGCCGCCCGAAGTTTCCTCCGGCGAAGTCTCGGTGCCTTCTGGTATTGGCGTGGCCTCGCTGGTCCTGCGTGCGGCCCCGGATGCGAAGACATGGAACGGTCGAGTGCAGATTACCGGCACCTCCGGCGATGCTGTCGTCAGCGCCGGCGAAGCCATTCCGCGCTGGAGCGCGGGCAACACAGGAGCAGAACGCCTCGACATGCGCCTGAGCCGCGATGGACTCGTGCTCGCCGTCACCGAAGCCGAAGCCGCGCCGCTCGGCATCGAGCCCGCTGAACAGAAGACTTACGAGACCGCCATCGGCGGCAGCATCGAAGTGCCCGTGAGGTTTTTGCGCGATGCCACGCTCAAAGGCTTCAAAGGCGAATGGGAAGCCTTTCTCACAGGCCTGCCGGGATTGCGACAGGCCCCCATCGTGAAGCCTCCCGTCGATGCGAAGGATGCAAAGCTGGTGCTGAACGTGCAGAACAAGGACGGCAATCAATTCCAGCCAGGAACATGGACCGTGCACGCGGCGGCCCGCGGAACGATCCAATGGAAGCTCGACGAAAAAGCGCCGCAGAAGGAACTCGCCGATGCCGTGTGGTCCGCGCCTATCACCGTGAAGATCGAGGCCTCGCCCGTGCTGCTGACTGTGCCTCCATCACTGACAGTCGCTCCCGGAGGCAGAGTGGAACTGCCGGTAAAGCTGGAGCGCCGCTATGGTTTTGCGGACGCGGTGAATCTCGAATTCGCCGCGCCCGACAGCGTTAAAGGCCTACGTGCCGAGAAGCTGGCTGTGGCCAAAGAAGCCACGGATGCAAAACTCCTCATCAGCGCCGCGGCGGACACACCGCACGGCGTC
>Ga0315905_10000745_pt1 | contig 35459 bp, 16 predicted proteins | sample LakEriMetagenome_5_FD_203522 | JGI IMG/M metagenome (GOLD analysis project Ga0315905, IMG submission 203522) | Freshwater fungal communities from buoy surface, Lake Erie, Ohio, United States - Buoy 4 MA121 | ecosystem: Environmental > Aquatic > Freshwater > Lake | place: USA: Lake Erie, Ohio... | reverse complement strand
AAGTGGCGCAAAGACGGTGTCTTCCGAAGAATCCTTGAGGTCCTGGCCGATCACCTTCACCGCGAAGGACGGCTCGACTTAAGCGAGTGCTTCATCGACGGGACCTTCGCCCCGGCAAAAAGGGGGGCTCTGCTGTCGGTCCCGCCAAGCGGGGTAAAGGCACCAAGATCATGGGAATGGCAGACGCTCATGGCTATCCAGTCGCCGTGTGCGTGGAGAGCGCTTCGCCCGGCGGGGTGAAGCTCGCCGTGCAGACCGTGCGCTGCCGTCTTACCAGCGCGCTGCCGCAGCGGCTCATTGGTGATAAAGCTTACGACAGCAATCCGCTGGACGCCGAAATGGCAGCCATGGGCATCCGCACGATCTCGCCCAACCGCACCGGCACCCGCCGCACCCGGGACGGCCGTGAACTGCGCCGCTACCAACGAAGATGGAAAGTCGAGCGGCTCTTCTCCTGGCTGGGCTTCTCCCGTCGCCTCACCGTCAGCTACGAGCGCTATATCGAAAACTGCGAAGAACTTCCTCCACCCCGCCTTCTTCTTTATCCTTTTTAAACGGTTATGAGATGCGCTCTACGGGGCAGTTTGTTGAAGATAGCTCCTCCCTCTACGAAAGACCTCTTCCGGGATTTCATTTCCTCCCGCGTTTCCCCGCTGATTTGCGAAGACAAGGTCTAATCGTGAGCTGTGGCCATGGCTGGCGGCTTTCGCTATGCTGCTCATTGCCGGAGCCATTTGGGCGAGTGCGAGAAGGACGCGCACCTAGAGGCCGGGGCGGCGGGTTTTTTTGTTACCCGCCGGCAACGACATGAATCCGCATCCGTCCGTAAACGGAAACAGGTAGCATTCCGGGCTTGCCCGGCAGGGCGGGGATTCGGTAAAACGCGGGCCGTTATTCAGCCCCCCGATTATTTCCCTCCGGATTATGAAACACGCTCTCCTTCTTCTCACCCTGCTGCCGTGGCTTCCGGTGCATGCCGACCCGGTGATCTCCGAGTTCCTCGCGTCCAATGTGGCCGGCATGGAGGATGAGGACGGGCAGCGCAGCGACTGGATCGAAATCCACAATCCGGACAGCACGCCCGTGAATCTGGATGGCTGGCACCTCACGGATAAGTCGAGCAATCTGAACAAATGGACTTTCCCCGCGGTGACGATTTCTGCGAAGGGGTTCCTCGTGGTGTGGGCATCGGAGAAGAACCTGACGAATCCCGCCGGGCAGCTGCACACCAATTTCAAACTGGATGCGGGCGGCGAATACCTCGCGCTGACGCGTCCGGACAACTCGGTGGCCCATGAATTTGCCCCGGTCTATCCGCCGCAGGCACCTGATGTGGCCTACGGGGTGCCGGTGACGCTTACGGAAACGGTGATCAGCACCGCCGGGGCTGCCGCGAAGGTGCAGGTGCCCACGGACAACAGTCTCGGGAATACCTGGCAAACGCCATCGTTTGACGACGGCACGTGGACATCCGCCGCGACGGGTGTGGGTTACGATGCACCGGTGCCGCCTGTAGAGACGGCCACGCAGTATGCCGACAGCGTTGCGGAATTCAGCGGCACCCAGGGGCAGAACAACTGGTCCTATGGATACTGGAACCGCACGCTTGATGCGGATCAGTTGTATCAGCCGGCGGATGTGACGCTCTTTGCCGGCGCGGCGTGGACGGGAGCGGTGTGGGATTTGAATACAACCGGTGCTCCGTGGACGGAGATTGCCGCCGCCGGCGGGCATCCCAATGGCACAAACAGTGGCGAGGAGCACTGGACGGTGCGCCGTTATGTGAGTGAGTTCACAGGCCGGGCGCGCTTTGTGGGCACCTTCATCGACGGTGCGGAGTGCGGCGATGGAGTGGGCCTGCGCATCTACGTGGAAGGCGTGCAGGTACTGAACCGCACGGCTTTCAGCGCCACGCCGGTGGAATTTGCCGTGGAGGCGAACGTGCTGGCCGGGCAGCGTGTTGATTTCGTCATCACGCCGCTGGCTAACGACAGCTGCGATGGGCACAGCTTCAATGTGAAGGTCTTCAGCGGCGTGCTCGCGGACAGTGTGGCCGACTGGTCGGCTTCCGGCTTCCAAACGTCGCGGGGCTGGAGCTACGGCTACTACCGCCGCTCGGGCGATGCCGACGGGATTTATCAGACGGCGAATTTCACAGCCTTCCCCCGCACCGCCGGCAACACCGTGAGCGCCGGCAACGCATGGAATGGCACCAACTGGCAACTCTCTACGACCACGCCGGCCACGGCCCTGACACAGGCCGGCGGCACGCCGTCTGTGACCACCGCGCAGGACTGGCCGGTGCGACGCTGGACTTCGAGTTACGCGGGCCGCGTGCGCATTGCCGGGACGCTGGGGCACATCAATGCCGGCAGCAATGGCGTCATTGGTCGCATCTACCTGAATGGCGCGGAGATCTTCAACCGCTCGGTGAATAACACGACGACCGGGTATGCCGTCTTCGCCGATGTCACGGGCGGTTCGGTCATTGATTTCGCCATTGATCCCAACACGGCGGAAACGGCGGATGCAAATTCCATCTTCACCGCCGTCATTGCCCCGGCGACGGTTGGCGCGGCCATCGCTGCGGATTCTTTCACCGGCTATGGCAGCGCCGCGCAGGGCACCAACGGCTGGAGCTACGGCTACTATAACAGGACCGACGACACCGACGGGATTTATCAGGCGGCAGACCTCATCACCTCCAGTGCCAACTGGACGCTGACTGGCGCGGGCGGCAGTTGGATCCTCGGGCCGGGGGATCCTCCATGGACTACGGTGAACAGCACCGGAGGCCATCCTAACGGCACCAACCAGACCGCGCCGAACAACAAGGAGCACTGGGCCGTGCGCCGCTGGACCAGCACCGTAACCGGATCGGTGAGCGTAGATTACGGCCTGAGTAAAATCGCGAGCGGCGGCAATGGCACGTCGGTGAAGGTCTTCCACAATGGCGTGGAAAAGGCGAGTGCCTCCGTGGTCGGCACGGACCGTGCGGGGCTGGCTCGTTCTGTTTCTCTCGACGGCGTGGCGGTGGGGGATACCATCGATATTGCGCTCACCCCTGTCGGACCTTCGGGCGCAGTGGATGACGGCTCTGACGGCTCGTTTTTCTCCGCCCGCATCCTGCACAATGCACTGCCGCCGAATATCACGCTCAATAAGCAGGCGGACAGCGTGGAGGACTGGTCCACCAGCGGCACTCAGGGCTATCGCGGCTGGAGCTACGGCACCTACAACAAGACCCTCGACGGTGACGGCGTGTATCAGGCGGCGAATTTCAGCGCCTTCCTCAACGATGGCTCGAATACGGTGACGGCGGCGAATCAGTGGAATGGTTCCTACTGGGATGCGAATCCCGCGGCTTCCGGTCCATGGACGGAACTGGCCCAGACCGGCTGTCACCCGAATGGCACGAACAGTGCGCCGAATCAGGAACAGTGGGTCATTCGCCGCTGGACGAGCACGGTGAGCGGTCCGGTCTCCGTTTCCTATAAAGTATGGAAGACGAACCCGAGTGGCTCCGGGGTGAGCATTCGCGCCTATCACAACAGCACGCAGATGGACACCGTGGCCATCGAGGGCAATAACAGCGCCGGCACCACGCGCACGTTCCTCATTCCCAATGCGGCAGTGGGGGACACCATCGACGTCGCGCTCACTCCTGTGGGGCCATCCGGGGCCACCGATGACGGCGCGGATGGATCGGCCTTCTCTGCGACGATCTACCGCGTGGTGCAGTTTTCCGACAGCATCTCTCCCTCGGGCAACCTGTTTTCGCAGATGTATGGGATCAATGCCTCGGCGTTTGTCCGCATTCCAGTCACTGGACCGGCGGCGACCTTTGATCAGTTGAAACTGCGCATGCGCTACGACGATGGATTCATTGCCTATCTGAACGGCGCGGAAATCGCGCGGCGCAATGTGCCCGTGGCCGCGGCCGGCGGGTTCTTCGCCGACAGTATTGCGGAGTTCAGCGGGACGCAGGGCCTGAACAACTGGTTCTACGGCTACTACAAGCAGACCGAGGACCCTAACGGCACTTATGAAGCCGCGGACTTTGCGACGAACGATCCGCTTTGGGGCTACGCGCCTTCAGCCTGGGCCATGAGGCCAGGGAATCCGCCGTGGACGATTTTGGAGCCTGCTTCCGGGCACCCGAATGGCACAAACAGCGCCGGGGGCGTGCAGCAGCCCATTCGCCGCTGGATGGCGGAATCCGCGGGCACGCTGACGGCCCGGGTGCGGCTGTATAAATTGAATACCGCGTGCGGCACCGGAGTGACGGGGCGTCTCGTGCACAATGGCCGCACGGTCTGGTCCCAGACGGTAGCCGGAAATGATGGTGTGGGTTACATGACCGATGTCACCGTGACCGATGTGCAGGTGAATGATGTGCTCGACCTCGTGCTGGATGCGACCGGCACCGGCGGCGATGCGACCGACGGCTGCGACAGCACACACCTGTCGATGACCATTGAGCAGCAGCCCTCGGCGGGACTCTCGTGGAATTCCGCCGCCACAGCGACGCGGCCCTCCAGCCTGGCCGGCACGCCTGAGGAGTTTGACCTCACTCCGTACCGTTTCCAACTGCTCTCCGGGGCCAATCTGCTGGCGATTCAAGGATTGAACGCGAGCACTGCGGATCCCGACTTCCTTCTGCTGCCGGAACTCGTGGGCTCCGTGATTTCCGCAGATGCCAACGGCCGCGTCTATCATCTCGCGCCGACGCCGGGAACTGTGAATGGCTCCGGTTCCACCAACATCGGCCCGGTCGTGACGTCCGTGACCGATTCCCCTGCCGTCGGTGACACGGACAACATCACCGTCACGGCCCGGGTGACGCAGACGCTGGATCCCATTGCGTCGGTGAACCTGATTTATCGTGTGATGTATGGACCGGAAGTGTCCATCCCGCTGGTGGACGACGGTCTGCACGGCGACGGCATTGCCGGGGATGGCGTGTATGGCGCCGTGATTCCGGCTTCGGCCTCTGTAGCCGGTGAGATGGTGCGCTGGCGTGTGGTGGCGACCGACAGCACGGGTGATTTCACGAAGAGCCCGCCGTACAACTCACCGGTGAACTCCCCGGAATACTGGGGCACGGTGGTGAGTGTGCCGAATGTGGTGCCTGGCGGGCAGTTGCCGGTCATGCACTGGTTCACCAACAACCCGTCGGCTCACGACGGCTCCGGCGGCGGCCGCTGTGCGTTCTTCTACAACAGCCAGTTTTTCGACAATGTGAGCGCTGACCTTCACGGGCAAAGCAGCACCGGGTTTCCCAAGAAGAGCTACGACTTCCACCTCAACACCGGTCACAAGCTGGAATGGGACAGCTCACCGGCGAATACCACGCCGCGCATCAACAGCTTCAACCTGCTGACCACTTACCCTGACAAATCCTACCTGCGGAATGTTCTGTCCTACAATGTGCACCGCACCTCCGGGGTGCCGGGGCACTGGGCGCATGCGGTGCAGGTGCGGCGCAACAATGCTTTCTACAGTGTGGCGCACATGGTCGAGGACGGCGACACGGATTACCTGCAGCGGGCGCCAACCCTTGATGACCGCGGGGCGCTCTACAAAATGTATAACATCTTCGACAACCCCGCCCCGGGCGGTGCGGAGAAGAAGAGCCGCCAGTGGGAGGGGAATACCGATCTCAGTCAGTTCATGGCCGGTCTGGCCCTGACGGGAGTGACGAAGGAGCGGTTCCTTTATGATAACGCCGGAGTGCCGGAAACTTTAAATTATCTGGCCGCGCAGGTCATGACGGGGAACGACGACTGCTGCCACAAGAACTACTATGTCTATCGCGACAGCGAGGGGAACCGTGAGTGGCGTCCGCTGCCGTGGGATGTGGACCTGAGCTTTGGACGGGTGTGGCGCCCGGATCAGACTTACTTCCGCGATGCCATGGAGCCGGCGACTTCGCTCTATGTTGGACTGGGCAACCGTTTCATGACGCCGTTCCTTGATGGCTCGGTGCCCGCCTTCAAACAAATGTATCTGCGCCGTCTCCGCACGCTCGCCGATACCATTCTGAATCAGTCCTCTGTTCCCGTGGGCAGCCGCTGGGTGGAGAATCAGTTGAATATCCTCCAGCCGCTGATCCAGCCCGAGGCCGACTATGAGAAAGCGCTCAACCTCTGGGGCACCTGGGGCACACCGCAAACAATGACGCAGGCGGTGGACATCATCCGCAATGATTACCTCCCGAACCGCCGCAACTATGTCTTCACCCATCCGGATCTGCCACCTGCCCAGGACCCCAATGTGGTGGTGAACTTCGGCACTGTGATCTTTGATCCCGCCGGCCACAATCAGGCGGAGGAATACTGCACGCTCGTGAATCCGAATTCTGTCGCCGTGGATGTCAGCAACTGGGTGATCGGTGGCGCAGTGAATCATGTGCTCAAGCCCGGCACCGTGATTCCCGCCGGCGGCACGCTGTATTTGTCACCGGATGTGAATGCCTTCCGGGCGCGCGCGGCTTCGCCAAAGGGCAACGAAGGCCTCTTCATTCAGGGGGGCTACAACGGTCAGCTCTCCGCCCGCGGGGAAACCCTCACGCTCCACGAGGGCCCCCGCCTGGTGGCTTCGCTGGCCTACACCGGAGCGCCCTCGGCGGCACAGAACTTCCTGCGCGTCACAGAGATGATGTATGAGCCCGCCGGACGCCCGGGCGATAGTTTCGCGGCCGGGGAATACGAGTTCATCGAGCTGAAGAACATCAGCAGCACCGCGCCAGTGCCGCTCACAGGCGTGTCGTTCAGCAACGGCATTGACTTCAGCTTTACCAGCGGCACGCTCGCGCCGGGAGCGACAGCCGTGCTGGTGCGCAATGCCGCTGCCTTCGCGGAGCGCTATCCGCTCGTGACACCGGCCGGCACCTACACGGGCAGTCTCGACAATGCCGGTGAGCGCATCGTGCTGCTCGACGACCGCAACGAGGAGGTCCTCGACTACACCTACGAGAACGACTGGTATCCTGCCACGGCGGGTGGCGGATTCTCACTGGTGACGGCGGATGAAAATCAGGCACCCGACCTCTGGACGCTGAAGATCGGCTGGAAGCCCTCAGGCACCTTCGGCGGAACGCCCGGCGCGCCGGATGCCATTACGGATACTGACAGCGACGGACTGCCGGATTATGCAGAATGGCTGGCCGGCACCGACCCGAGCCAGGCGCAGAGCATTTTCGGCGTCAGTTCCGGCGGCTTTGCTCCCGGCGGGGCTTTCCAGGGTTCGTTCGAGGGCGTCAGCGGCCGCTCATACACCGTGCAGTATTCCGATTCGCTGGAAGGTGGTTCGTGGCAGAAGCTGATGGACCATGCAGCGGCGGCAGACGGCACGGTGAACTTCACCGATCCCGCCGCAGTGACCAACAACCGCCGGTTCTATCGTGTCATTACGCCCGCCATGCCGTGACGGGACTGCACGGAGCGGTGCGTTCGGAATTGACCGTGCCGGTTCCGCCGCTAAGCGGTGGCGCATGATGCCGCCGGGTCGATTGCTGCGCCCCCTCCTGTTGTCGCTCGCGCTTTGCGGCTGCGGCCGGAAAGAGGATGCCCCGGCACCGGCTGCAGCTGCGCCGGCTCCTCTGCCGCCCGTAGCCATTGGCAATGTGGAAGCGACGGTGCCCGATGATCCCTCACGCGATGGCTGGGATACGGAGCTGGCCAGCGAACGCATCAGTGCCCAACTGGGTCTGCTGAAAAAATGGCTCACCGCAGACGCCGCGAAACCGGAGGACCTCGCGGCCGTGCTCGCTGCGGAGGTCAGCGGGCGCGCCATGCCGGACCACGATGCTGAGGTGCATGACGACGGGTTCTTCACGGTGTGGCGGGCGAAGGCGGATGCTGCCGGGCGGGAACTGAGCGGCACTGCCGCGGTGGCGGAGGCGCTGCGGGCGTTGCGTCAGGGCAATTTCCCGCAGTGCCTCATCAAGGTCACCCGCATTCAGCAATCCGCTGCCGGCTGGGAGACGGGCCTGGTCTTTGAACTCGCGGAAACGACTGCCCGCGGCCGCCGTCAGGTGAATGCGCAGTGGTCTGCGGTGTGGTCGGCGGAGAACCCGCCGCGCCTTAAGTCGCTGACCATGCAGGGCGGCGAAGAGTTGCTGGCCGCCTCCGCGGAAGCCTTTGTGGATTGCACCGAAGCCGTCGTGGGTGCGAATGCCTCGTGGACGCAACAATTGGCGCTGGGCACGGATCACTGGACGGCGCGCATTGAGTCCATTCTCGGCATGGATGTGAATGGACAGAACGGCGTCACCCTGGGGGACATCAATGGTGACGGGCTGGATGATTTGTATCTCACGCAGCAGGGTGGACTGCCCAACCGGATGTTTGTCAGGGAAGCCGGTGGCACCCTGCGCGATGTGACAGAGGAAAGCGGCACCGGCTGGCTGGACGACGGTCATGCTGCGCTGCTCGTGGATCTCGATAACGACGGCGATCAGGATCTCGTCACCGGTATGCGGGACGGCGTGCTCATTCAGGCCAACGACGGCAGCGGGCACTTCACGGTAAAGGCCGCGAAGCTCACGCCCACCGGGCCGCCGTATGGACTTGCCGCGGCGGATTATGATCAGGATGGCGATCTCGACATCTTTGCTGCGTGCTATTATCAGCGGGCTACGGCAGCGAAGAACTACACCTTCGCACGACCGGTGCCCTATTATGATGCGGAGAATGGCGCGCAGGACGTGCTGCTGCGGAATGACGGTAACTGGGTCTTCACTGATTCCGCGAAGGCGTCGGGGATTGTAGATAGCAAGTTCAGCTATGCGCCTTCCTGGGAGGACTGCGACAATGACGGCGACCAGGATTTGTATGTCGCCAACGACTTTGGGAGCAATCGCCTGTGGCGCAATGACCGCACGCCGGAAGGCACGGTGATCTTCACTGAAGTTGCCGCGGCGGCGGGCGTGCAGGACACCGCGGCGGGCATGTCCTCGGCCTGGGGGGATGCCGACAATGACGGCCTCATGGATCTGTATGTGGCCAACATGTTTTCCTCGGCGGGCAACCGCATCGCCTCTCAGGAGAAATTTCAGTCAGGCGCCAGCACGGCGGAGCGCGGGCTCTTCCAGCGGCATGCCCGGGGCAATTCGCTCTTCAGAAACAAGGGGCAGGGAACCTTCGATGACATCAGCGAAAGTGCCGGGGTTACGCTCGGCCGCTGGGCGTGGAGTTCGCTGTTCGGAGACCTCAACAACGATGGAAAGGAGGATATCTATGTGGCCAACGGGTACATCACCCAGGTCGATCTGCACGACTTATGAAGCTTCTACTGGCGGCAGGTCGTGTCGCAATCACCCACCAGCGCCGGCAGTGAAACGCAGTCGGCCTATCTGGAAGCATTCAATCAGCTGGCACTCAAAATCCGCGGCGGTCAGTCGTTCAGCGGGCGGGAGCGGAACTGCTTCTTCCTCAACACCGGCGCGAATGTGTTCGCCAATGCCTCGGCCGCTGCGGTGCTCGACTTTCCGGATGACGGCCGCGGCTCGGCGCTCACGGACTGGGATGGCGATGGCGATCTGGATGTGATCCTCACTAACAGGAACGCGCCGCGCCTGCGTTTTGTGCGCAACGACTGCCGGGGCGGCTCCTGGCTGGCGCTGCGGCTCACCGGGGATCCTGCCAAAGGCACGCCGCGCGATGCCATTGGCGCGCGGGTGACGGTGACGCTGGACGATGGTTCCCGCCTGGTGCGCAGTCTGCGTGCCGGGGAGGGCTTTCTCAGCCAGGGCTCGAAGAGGCTGAACTTCGGTCTGGGGAAAGCCGGCGCGGTGCGCGAAGTGTCTGTGCGCTGGCCGGGCGGCGGCGTGGAATCGTTCTCAGGCGTGGAGGCGGGGCGTGTCTGGAATTTGAAGCAGGGCGGGGAAGTGCTGCCGCTAACGGTCGCGCCGGTGAAGCTGGAAGCGCGGCCGCTGACGCTGCCGGAGTCTCCCGAGACGCTGCGGCTGCGGCTTTCCCAGCCGCTGAAGCTCCCGGCGCTAACGTTTGAGGATTTCGCCGGCGTCCGGCACAGCGTGGAGGAACTCACGGCTCAGGGCCCTGTGCTCATCAATCTCTGGGCCACATGGTGTGTGCCGTGTGCGGAGGAACTGAAGGCCTTTGCAGCACTGCCGGCGGACCTCAAGGTGCTGGCGCTGAATGTGGAGCAGCTCAATGAGGAGGCGAAAGCGACAGCCGGGGAAGCGCAGGCGTTTCTCGACAAGCTGGGCTTTTGCGGCCGTTCCGGCTGGGCCTCTGCCGAGCTGGTGGCCACGCTCGACCGGCTGCTGCGCGAGGCGGTTTACCGTCATCAGCGGATGCCGGTGCCTGCGTCGTTTCTCATCGAGAAGGGCGGCTGGCTCACGGTGATTTATAAGGGCAAAGCGGACGCCGCCGTCATCGCGCAGGACCGCACGCGGCTTGGGGTGTCCGAGGAGCAGGCGCGTCAGGACGCCGTGCCATTCCCTGGACCGTGGGCCGGGCGCACGGTGTTTGTGTCGCACCTGATGGCGGTGGTGGCGGCGTGGCGGGAATGCGGTTCGCCTGCGGAGGCGGAGACCATCCTGGAGAAGTTCCTCGCGGAGAATCCGCCGGTGCAGAGCGATACGAAGCGCATGCAGCAAATCGCGGAGGTGCAGTTTCGCCTGGGGGATCTGGTGCTGGAACGCGCCGACGCGGAGTCCGCGCTGCAGCACTTCACGGATGCAGCGGCCGCTGCACCAGCTTTCCTCCCGGCACAGGTCGGGCGGCTGCGGGCGCTCGCGCAGGCGGGGCGGGCGCAGGAAATGGAAGCTGTGGCCGCGAGCCTGGCGTCCACCCCGGCGGCTCCCGATGCGTTGGCTGTGGTGGCCGAGGCGCATCAGAAAGCCGGGCGCTGGGCTGAGGCCGTCGCGGCTCTGCGTGAGGCCGTGCAGAAGAATCCCAGGTTCGTGCCTGGATTGAATGCCCTCGCGAGGCTCCTTGCGGCAGCGCCGGATGAATCCGTGCGCCGCGGAGCGGAAGCGGTGAAGCTGGTGGACTTCTTCCTCCAGGCTCCCGGAGCGGTGGAGAATCCCGATTTCCAGCTCACGCGCGCTATGGCTCTCGCGGAAACCGGCGTGCGCCAGGAGGCGGTGGCCGCGGCCGAGCGGTCCGTGGCCCTCGCCCGGCGGAAAGGCGACCGGGCCTTTCTCCAGACCGCCCTCCCCTTGCTGGAAAGTCTGCGCGCCGGTCAGCCGTGGCGGCTGAAGCCCGCCGTGCCGTGAGCCACTGTTGCCGGCAGGGCGCAGTGGGGCTTGCGTCCGCTCATCCCGGCCCTACGGTGGCCTGCCTCAGTACATCCCTTTCCCGATTGTTCCGTCATGTTTCTCAAATCCGTGCGTGATATTGCCAAGCCGCAGCACTTCGCGATCATCGAACTGCTCAAGCGCTCCACCGGCATGCCGGTGGCCGAGCTGGGCCGCGCGCTGAAGATGAGCTACATGGGCGTGAAGCAGCACTGTCTCGACCTCGAAAAGAAAGGCTGGCTCGACACCTGGCGGCGCCCCGTGCCCAATGGCCGCCCGGAAAAACTCTACCGCCTCACCGCCAAAGCGCAGGCGCTCTATCCGGAAGCCGGCAACGAGATGACGCTCGAACTGCTCAAGAGCATCCAGGACATCTACGGCACCAGCGCGCCGGAAAAGCTCCTCTTCAGCTACTTCGGCCGGAAGACCGAGGCCTACCTCAAGAAGATAAAAGGCGGCTCCATTGCCGAACGCACCACCGCCTTCGCCAAACTGCGCAATCTGGAGGGCTACTGCTCGGAAGCCGGATTCGACCCCGCCGTGGGGCTCAAGATCACCGAGTATCACTGCCCGCTGAAGGAAATCGCCGCCGTCTTTCCCAGTGTGAAGCGGATGGAGGAGCAGATGTTCAACCGCGTGCTCATGACCACCGTGCATCGTCACGAGGAGAAAGCCAGCGGCCTCACCAAATACGTCTTCGTCATCCCCACCGTCGCCGCCCAGTCAGTGCCGTGACGGCGAGGCCTGCCCGGCGGGTTTCGAGGACGCGTGGAGGGGCGGTGAGAAAATCCGCGGAAGACGGGGAAATTCCTTTCTCCGGGCTTGTGCGGCTGCTATATATTGCCTTCGCCTTGCCGCTCCCCAGCGAACTTCAGACCTGCTTTACGCCCCGTGCTCAGCCAAAATCCCAAGGAAACCGCCGCTACCCCTTCCGCTACTGCCGTGCTGCCGGCACTCACGGCGGCGGCTCCGGTGCAGCTCATGCACACGCTGGTGGTGGATCCGAATCCGGTTTCCGCTACGGCATTGCTCGCGCTGGTGGCCGGCCGCGGGCATGAGACGGCGCATTGCGCGTCCTTCGCTGAGGCCGCGGAACTTGTGAAGTCCGCGCTGCCCGACTGCATCCTGCTGCGCCTCAATCACTCGACGGCTCCGGACGTGGCGGAATTTCTCCGCGTGGCGCGCGGCCGCAGCGGGTTCAGTCACATCGTCGCGGTGACGGATGGTGAGGAAGCCCCGGCACGGGTGGAAGCGTGGATCAAACGCGGGTTCGATGACTTCATCGCCGACCCCTCGCGCAGCGGCAGCGAAGCCCCGGCCGCCGGGCGCCTGGCGATCGCGGAGCATGCGCTGCTGCGCCGCCGGGACCGCGAGCGCGCGGACATTGAGGCCGCGCGGCATTCGCGCCGCTATGAGGAAATCTTTCACCGCGCACCCGAGGCGACCCTCGTGGTCTCGGCGCGCGAAGGGCTCATCCTGGAAGCCAATGCCGCTGCGGAAACCGTGCTGGGCTTTACCCGGCCGGAAATGCTCCAGCGTTACCTTTCCCTCGTGCTGCCCGATCTGTTCGACCGCGACGACTACGATCCCCGCGTGCTCGCTGTCTCGGACACCATGCAGATTCCGGAAGTGCGCCACCGCCGCCCGGATGCCACGTTTTGCTGGCTGGATGTGCTCATTACGCGCATTCCGTGGACGCCGGGGCAGGCGCTGCTGCTGAAGTTCCACGATGTCTCTTCGCTGAAGGGCCGGGAGTCGCGCCGCCTGCACGAGGCCCGCATGGATACCGCTTCACGCATCCTTGCCGGAGCGGCACGGGAACTGGGCGACGGGCTCACCGCACTGCGCGGTCACCTCGAACTGCTCAACCGCCAGCCTTCCGCCCGCCAGGAAACCCGGGAGCATCTCGCGAGTGCCACGGAAGCCTGCGAGCGCGCCGAGCGCCTCGGTGCCCGGCTCGGCCGTCTGGCCCGGACTCCGCACGGTGGTGACCTGCGCAAGCGCCCGCTGCTGCTGCGCGCGGTCATTGAAAAAGCGGTGCCCTTTGCGCTGCTGCAGTCGCAAAGCCGCCCGGTGGTGCATCTGCCGGAGGATCTCTGGCCCGTGGAGGCCGATGAATCGGCGATGGAGGAGGCGCTCCGCCACCTCGCGCAGAATGCGAGCGACGCTATGAGCACCGGCGGCACGGTTTTTGTCGATGCCCAGAATTTCCCGGAAAATTCGGTGGAACCCGGCAGCCCGCCAGGCATCCGGCTGCGCTTCCGCGACCAGGGCCATGGCATCGCCGCGGAGCACCTGGCGCGGATATTCGACCCCTGGTTCACCACGCGGCAGGGCCGCGAAGGCATGGGCCTCGCCGTGACGGCCGCCATCGTCCGCGCGCACGGCGGCCATATTGAAGTGGAATCCACCAGCACCGGCGGCACGACGTTTAGTATCTGGCTGCCGGTGAATCCCGGGCTCGCCGCTAGCACCACCGGCCCCGCCGCGCTGCCGGATACCGCGCTCCCCGTGATGCCGGTGAAGTTCCCCGAGTGCCGTCCCCGCGTGCTCTTTATGGACGACGCGGCACCCATCCGCGACGTGCTCAAGAAAATCCTCACCGCTCACGGCTACGATGTCCATGTAACCTGCGACGGGCAGGAAGCCATCGACGCCTGGCGCCGCGCCCGCGATTTCGGCTCGCCCTTCGACCTCATCCTCGTGGATCTCGAAGTCCGCGGTGGCATGGGTGGTCAGGAAGCCGTGGCCCGCCTCAAGGGGGAGTTCCCCGGCATCAAAGCGCTGCTCACCACCGGTTACATTGATGACGTGCTCATGGAAACCTACCGGGAGCACGGCTTCCTCGGCGTCATCCCCAAGCCGTTCCACCTGGAGCGCCTCGTGCAGGCCGTGGGACGCATTCTGGGGAAGACCGCGGGGGGGTAAGCCGTGACGGGTAATGCTCCGGCCGGGGCAGGGCTGCTGAGTGTTTTAATTGCACCAAATTTTCATCTTTTTATGCGCAAGTGTTGACTACGGAGTCGCGGGTGACTTACACAAATGACGCTCAGCCTCCCTGTTTGCCGTAATCCTTTGCAAACATTGGCACTGTTCAGTCCCCCTCATTTTTGCACCCAAACAAATGATGAAACTACTCACGCGAATCCTGGTCTCACTGGGCCTCTGCATGGCCGTTGGCACTGCCGCACCGGTGGCGATCACGAACTACAGCTTCGAGACGCCGCAGCTGGGGACCACTGGCACGACGTGGTCGAATGCCCTTGGGGCTCCCTGGACCGGCACCAGCGGCACGAACAACGGCAACGCCTTCATCGAATACATCGCCAACTTCTTCAGCAACACCCCGGACCAGCCGAACAACCGGCAGCACATCGGGATGAATGCCGGCTACGATGTCTGGCAGGATGGCGCGACCACCTATGCCGCGGGGACGACCTACACGCTGACGGTGGCCGTCGGAAACCGGGCCGGCACGACGAATGCGGCGAATGCCTCAGCCTATGCGCTCGCGGATGCCACGACCGGCTTCCCGCTCGACTCCGGCGTGCGCAATGCGAGCCAGGTGGCGGGCGGGACCTTTGCGGATGCCCCGGCGCTCACCGTTCATGTGCCGCCGGGTTCCCCGCTGGCTACCCGCGCTGCCCGCATTCTCCTCCAGGCCCGCGGCACGGGGCGCTCGCACTATGATAATGTGCGTCTGGATGCCTCGCCGATGAACACGAGCCTGCCCGGTGTCATCAATGCGGCCGCTACAGGTGTCTCGCCCTTCTCCGCGACGGCAGGCGGTTCCGTGACGCAGGTGGGCAGCGACAATCCTGCGATCACCATTTTCTACGGACCCTCCGATGGCGGCTCGAATGCTGCGCAGTGGGCGAATTCCGTGACACTGGGGTCTCAGTCGGGCGCATTCAACGCATTGCTCACCGGATTGATTCCCTCCACCGCCTACCACTTCCGCATTCGGGCGGTGAACAGCACAGGCACCACATGGTCGGTGCCGTCGGAGCGGTTCACGACGGGCGCTGTGATCGCGACGCCGCTGCCGGTCGGGAATTTCTCCTTCGAACAGCCGCAACTGGGCACCACAGGCACGACATGGACGAATGCGCTGGGCGCTCCCTGGACGGGCAGCGGCGGCAACAACAATGGCAACGCCTTCATCGAATACATCGCCAACTTCCGCAGCGATACGCCAACGGAACCGAACAACCGCCAGCACATCGGCATGGCTACCGGCTACGATGTCTGGCAGGACACAACCAATGCACTCCAGACAGGGAAGGGCTACATGCTCACTGTGGGCATCGGTAACCGCTCAGGCTCGACAGATGCCGCGAACGCCTCCACTTACGCCATCGCTGACACGAATGGGGTGCTCATTGATAAAGCTGCACGCAATGCCGGCACCGTCCCGGCGGGTGCCTTCGGTGATGCTCCGCCGCTCGTTTTCTTCATACCGCCGGGCTCGCCTTATGCCGGAACGAACATGCGCGTGCTGCTCCAGGCCCGCGGTCCCAACCGTTCGCACTTCGATAACATCCGGCTCAGCGTGTTTGATATGCCGGCGGACTTCCCCGGGGTGATTACCAATCCCGCGACAGCGATCACGGATTCCACCGCCGTGATGAACGGCACCGTGACGCAGTCTGGCAGCTCTGCTCCGGCGGTCACCTTCTACTATGGTCCGGTGGACGGCGGCTCGGATCCGCTGGCATGGACGGCGGGCGGCGGTGGTTCGATTACAGTGCCTGGCTCACAGGCCGCAGCCTTCTCGGCTACGGTGTCAGGGCTGGCGCAATACACGACTTATTACTACCGTGTCCGCGCCGTGAACCCGGGCGGCGCGACCTGGTCCGTGCCCTCGCAGACTTTCACAACGCAAATGCTGCCGCCCACGGTGGCCAATGCACCTGCGACGAATGTCGGGCCGTCCTCCGCGGTGCTCGGCGGCACCATTCTCACGACCGGCGGGCGCGCTCCGGTGGCCAAAATTTACTACGGCACCACTGATGGCGGCACGGTGGAGGGCAACTGGGCTGGTGTGCTGGACCTCGGCCAGGAAAGCGGGGCCTTCTCCGGCACGGTGACCGGTCTGCAGTCGGGCGCGCTCTACTACTTCCGGGCAGCGGGCACCAACCTTGGCGGCACTGGCTGGGCGGCAGCTTCGGGCACCTTCACCACTGGGAGTGCTTCGCCCGCGACGATTCTGACCCTCGCGGCGACAAATGTGGACCTCACTGACGCGAACTTAAACTGCGATGTCACAGCCACCGGCGGCGACATTCCCAGCGTGACGATCTACTACGGCACCACTGACGGCGGCACCACACCGGGCGCGTGGACTTCCAGCGTTTCGCTCGGACTGCTCGCCGCGAAAGGTTCTGTGAATGTTGCCGGTCTCACCGGCGGGACGGCGTATTTCTTCAAGGCGCGTGCCGTGAATGGCGCCGGCTCATCCTGGGGGGACACGCTGACATTCAACACTGATGTCGTCACGCCGCCTGTGGTGGTGACCCATCCGGCTTCGAATGTCATCGAGACGCTCGCCACGCTGCGCGGTGAAGTCACCAACGCGGGCGACGAAACACCTGCGGTGAAGTTCTACTGGGGCGACAACGATGGCGGCACGACCGCAGCAAACTGGGACAACGAAGTGAGTGTTGGCACGGACAGCGGCGCTTTTGACCGCGTGCTCACCGGCCTCACCGCCAACACTGCGTATTACTTCCGCGCCTTCGCGCAAAACAGCGCCGGCGCTTCATGGGCGGCCAGCACGCAGAGCTTTATCACTGCCGTGGACGGCACCGCGGCGAATCTTGTGATCAACGAGATTCTCTACGATCCCATCGATAACACCTACTTTACCGAGTTCGTCGAAATCTACAATCCCACCGCCTCGCCGGTGGATCTGAGCGGCTGGTCGCTCGGAGGCGACCTGCGCTATACCTTCGGCAGTGTCATGCTGGCCGCCGGGGACTACATCGTTGTGGTGCAGTCTCCGACTAATGGCGGCTTCACGACTTCTGTGGGCTTCGATGCGGCGTATCCCGCGGCGCTTGCCAAACGAGTTGGCCCGTGGACGCGCCGTGATGTGGTGAGCACCAACCCGGCCGACCACGGTCTGCGCAACAGCGCTGGTGTGATCGAACTCTGGAACGGCACCACGCTCGTGGATGCGGTGGACTACAAGTCCGGCTTCCCGTGGCCTACGGGTTCCAAGGGTGGCGGCACCAGCCACGCCACCACGCTTACCCATTCGCTGCTCAATCCCGCGCTCGATAACTCGCTCGGCGCGGCCTGGCGCGCGGTGGCGGCTACGCCTGGCGCAGCCAACACCGGTGCGCTCGGCACCCGTTCTGCGGCGCCGCCTTCCATTCGCGACGTGGACCACTCGCCGAAACAACCGGCGGCAGGTGCTCCGGTGGTCATCACCGCGGTGGTGACAGATGCCGACGGCGTGGCTTCGGTGAACCTGCAGTATCAGGAAGTGCTGCCCGGCAGCTACATCCGCAAAACGGATGCCGCCTACACCACCACCTGGGCGACGATCGCCATGAACGATACCGGCACCGATGGCGATGCCTTCGCCGGGGATTCCATCTACACTGCCACCGTGCCCGGTGCCGTGCAGACGCATCGGAAGCTGGTGCGCTACCGCATTGCTGTAACTGACGCTGCGGCCAATGCAGTCACCGTTCCCTACAGCGACGATGAGACGCCCAACTTCGCATACTTCTGCTATAACGGCGTCCCGGCATGGCAGGGTAAGCTGCGTCCATCGGCCTTCACTCTCGCCGGCAGCAGTACCTTCACGCCGCCCGCCACGCCGCCGGAGACCTATTCGTCCGATCTGCTCAACAGCATCCGTCCCTGGCACATGATTGCCCTCGCCGCCGATGTGAATAACGCGATGTATAGTGGCACGCCCAGCACACCAGCGACACGCAAGCTCGGCACGCTGGTCTATGACGGTGTCGTCTATGACCACATCCAGTTTGGAAACCGCGGCATCGGCTCCACTTTCAACACCGGGAAGAACAAGTGGGGCATCTTCTTCAACCGCGCCCGCAACATTCAGGTGCTCGATAACTGGGGCCGTCCCTTCGATCAGACGTGGAATTCTTTCGGCCTCGAAGCCAATGCCTATCCGTGGGCTTCGGTCCATCGCGGTGGAGCCGGGGTCGAAGAAGCCGCAGCCTACCGTGCTTTCGAACTCGCGGGGATTCCCTCGCTCCGCACCACGTATGTTCACTGGCGAGTCATTGATGGTGCCAGTGAAGCGGAAACGCCCGGCACGACTGTGACCGATGCCTCCTACGGTGTGGCCGGTGACGGCCAGTATGCCGGCGACTTCTGGGGGCTCTACATGGCCCTTGAACCCACGGAAGGAAACTTCCTCGACGAGCGCAATCTTCCCGTCGGCAACCTCTACGCCATCGAGGGATCCGCGGGCGACAAGAAAGCCCAGGGCCCCACACAGCCAACCGGTCAGGCCGACTGGATTGCCTTCCGCGACCTCGCCCAGCAGGGCACCAGCGCTGCTGCCGGTCAGCCGGAGCAGTGGTACCGTGATAACATTGATCTGCCCGCGCTTTACACCTTCATGGCCGTGAGCCGGCTCGCCGGCAATGTGGACGTCCGCCCCGGCGACAACTGGCGCGTTTATCACCGCCCGACGGACAACCGCTGGGTCATTGTTCCCTATGACCTCGACATGATGTTCATCGCCGCGCACCACTGGGGCGGAGCCATGGACGGCATCACGGTCGCCGGTGCCCCGCTCATCGTGCGCGCCATGATGCGCTATCCCGCCATCGCGATGGAATACCGCAACCGCTGCCGGGAAATCCAAAGCCTCCTCGCCAGCGATGGCACCACCTCCGGCGGTCAGATGGGTCAGCTCCTTGATGAATACGCTCAGCTCGTAAATCCCGCGGGTGTCGCGCTGACCTGGGCCGATGCCGATGCCGCCATGTGGAACCTCCATCCCCGCACTGCCGGCAACGGCGCCGATACCGGCCAAAACAACGGTCGCGGCAATTTCTTCCGCTCGCTCTATCGCGACGGCACGCGCGGCGGTCTCGGCGGCACCACGCAGACAGCCACCTGGATTCGTGAACTCGCCGATCCCGACGCCGACGGATTCTCCGATCACGAAAGCATTGTGGAATGGTTCACCGAGTATGCCACCAACACCTATCCATCCTCCGCGGCTCCATGGAGCCGCAAGGCCGTGGGCACTGTGGGCGCCGGCATTGATCCTGACGTAAACCGCCAGCTCGGCTACGGCTTCAAATACCTTGAGTGGGAAGCTCACTACGGCGGCTACTTCAATGCGACGGTGAACCCCACGCTCGCCACGCCTAACATTGACCTCCACGCCACTACCGGTCTACCGCTTTACCCGGCGAAGCCGGTCATTACCTACGCCGGCGCGCCAGGCTATCCAGCCAATGACCTGCGCTTCACCAGCAGCGACTTCGCCGATCCCGGCGACAGCGGCAGCATTGCCGCCGTGCAGTGGCGTGTGGGTGAAATCACCGCGCCCGGTTTGCCCGGCTATGATCCTGCGGAGCCGCGGAAGTATGAAGTCGAGGAAGTGTGGACCTCGCCGGAAATCGCCACCGCCAGCCCTGTGGCCATCCCGGAAGTTCGCGTGCCTGCAGCCAGTGTGCGTGTAGGACACACCTATCGCGCCCGTGTGCGTCACAAGGACAATACCGGCCGCTGGTCCTACTGGAGCGAACCCGTGCAACTCGTGGTCGGATTGCCTGTTGTCACCCCGTATGTCGCAAACCTGCGCATTGCAGAGATCAATTATAATCCGGGAGCTGTGACTCCCGCGGAGCAGGCCGCTCCCGGATGGAACACTGCCTGGAGCGAGCAGGACTTCGAGTTCATTGAGGTACGCAACATTGGCACTACCGACCTTGACCTCACTGATGTGCGGTTCACCAAAGGAATCGATTTTGATTTCCCGCCGGGCTACACGCTCGCCGCCGGAGCCAGCGCTGTAGTGGTGAAGAATCCCGCAGCATTTGCCATCCGCTATCCTTCGGCCAGCGTGGCCGGCAGCTACGGTAGCGATAATCTCGGAAACGGCGGCGAAGAGATCAAACTCAGCTACGGCAGCGGCACTGCCATCATTGAGTTTACCTACGACGATGCCGCACCATGGCCGGCCTCCCCGGACGGTGCTGGGCCCACGCTCGTGCTCAAGACGCCCACGAAGCCCGGGCTCAATCATGCCGACCCAGCCGAGTGGCGCGCCAGTTACCTGCCAGGGGGCAATCCGGGCGACACCGACGGCTACACCTTCGCGGTGTGGGCGGCGCAAAACCCCGGCTCCACCAATCCTGCCGGCGACGAGGACAACGACAGCTTCGACAACCGCCTCGAATACGCCCTGATGGGTGACCCTGCGGCTTCCTCCACGCTGCGCAGTCCCACGGCGGAGTTCACGGAAGTCAGCGGCCTCGATTACGCCACGCTTACCTTCACCCGCCGAACCGAGGCAGAGGACGCGACGTTCAATGTCCAGTTCAGCACTGAACTCATGACCTGGGGCATTCCGGCCACCCTCGTGAGCAGCACCGTCAACGGTGACGGCACCACCACTCAGACCTGGCGCTCGGTAAATCCGGTGAGCAGCCAGACCCGTCTCTTCGGCCGGGTGCAGGTGACGCTGGAGTAGAATTGCCTGACAGCGCACGGGCCATCGCCGCACGCCGGCGGTGGCCCGTTTTGTTTATCCCCCGGGTCACTCTGCCGGGTTTGGGCAGAATCTTTCAGTGTCCATATGTGCTGCGGCTGCGTAATGAATATTTATGAATACACCCGCCCGCCTGATCTCAGCCACTCTCCTCTTTGCCTTTAGTGCCGCTCCCGCAGTGGCAGGATGGAATCAGTGGCGCGGTCCCAACCGCGACGGCTCCTGTCCGGGCGGCAAGTGGCCGGCTAAGCTCAGCGGCCTGCAGCAATTGTGGCGCGTCCCCATGGGCGCCAGCTATTCCGGCCCGGTGACTCATGGCAATCTCGTCTTCACCACCGAAAGTAAGGACAAGCAGTTTGAATTCGCCCATGCGGTGGATGCTGACACCGGCAAAATTGTCTGGACCGCGCAGTGGGAGGGACATCAGGGCGTTCCCTTTTTCGCCCGCCGCAACGGCGACTGGATCCGGGCCACGCCTGCGGTGGATGAGACCAATGTTTATGTCTCCGGGATGCAGGACGTCCTGGTCGCGCTCGATGTGAAGACCGGCAAAGTGAACTGGCGCATTGATTTCCCCAAGGACCTCAAAGCGAACCCTCAGTCATTCGGTTATGTGACTTCACCCATGGTGGAGGGCGGCGCGCTTTATACCCATGCCGGAGCCGGTTTTTGCAAGCTGGATGCCGCCACCGGCAAAGTCATCTGGCGTTCGCTCGATGACGGCGGCGGGATGATGGGCGGCTCATTCTCCTCGCCGGTCATTGCCACCGTCGCGGGCAAGCGTCAGGTGATCGTGCAGGGCCGGACGGAACTCCACGGGCTTGATCCCGAGAACGGAACTGGTCTGTGGTCGCAGCCTGTTAAAGCCTTCCGCGGCATGAACATCTACACGCCGGTCGTGAAGGGGAATCGCATCTTCACCAGTGCCTACGGCGGACTCAGTCAGGCATGGGATATCGGCAAAGAGGGCGAGGGGCTGAAGCCGTCGCTTTCCTGGGAGCACAAAGCAGAAGGCTACATGTCCACCCCTGTCGTCATTGGCGGGAAAGTCTTCATGCACCTCCGTAATCAAAAAGCCGCCTGCATGGACCTCGCCACCGGGAAGCAGGAGTGGGTCTCGGAGCAGAAGTTTGGCGAATACTGGAGCCTCGCCTATCAGGGCGACCGCATTCTCGCTCTCGATATGAAGGGCATCCTCTATCTCATCAAGGCTTCGCCGGAAAAGCTGGAGATCATCGACGAAAAGAAAGTCGCTTCGGAGGAATGCTGGGCGCACCTCGCCATCGACGGGGATCGCATCTACATCCGTGAACTCAATGCGCTCACCGCCTTTAAGTGGACTGAGTAGCACGCCGGTGCCGGCGGGCCAGGGCAGGGCAGGGCACGTCCGGAAACCCGGTATGGCGTGAACGGGATGGCCAGGCATCATGACCGGCCATGAAGCACCTGTTCCCGCTCCTCCTTGCTGTATCCGTATCTGCTGCCGTGCCTGTGCCGCAGGTGCTTGATCCGGATTTGCAGATCGAACTCATCGCCGCCGAACCGGACATCAACACGCCGGTGGGTATCGCCGCGGATGCGAAGGGCCGGCTTTTCGTCGTGGAGAATAACACGCATCAGGTGAAGCCCGACTACAAGGGACCGAAGACCGACCGCATACGGCTCTTTCAGCAGCAGAATGGGAAATGGGGCGCGACAACGTTCGCCGAGGGCTTTCGCAATGCGATGTGCCTGAAGTTTGATCCCGGCGGCGTGCTGCACCTCACGCTGCGCGACAAGTTGCTGAAGCTCGAAGACACGAACGGTGACGGCGTGTGCGACAAGCAGACGGAGTTGATGCGCTGGGAGACGAAGGGCGACTATCCGCACAACGGACTCAGCGGGATGACGTTCGCCGCCGACGGCTGGCTCTACGTGGGCAGCGGCGAGAATCTTCAGGTGGCCTACACTGCCATCGGCGCGGACGGAAAGAAGATCGAATACCAGCCCGGCGGCGCAAATGTCTTCCGCCTCAAGCGCGACGGCAGCGCGCTGGAAATCGCGGCCACGGGACTTTGGAACGGCTTCGGCCTGGAGTGCGACGGCGCGGGCCGCATCCTCTGCGTGGACAATGATCCCGACTCCTGCCCGCCGAACCGCCTGCTCCACATCGTGCCCGGCGGCGACTACGGATTCAACATGACCTACGGCCGCGCCGGCACGCACCCCTTCCAATGCTGGAACGGCGAAATCCCCGGCACTCTCCCCATGATCTGCGGCACCGGCGAAGCCGCGACGGATGTGCTCGACATGCGGCGCACGGCTTTCAGAAAACCGGGGCTGAATGTGATGGTCACGTCATGGGGCGACAATCAAATCGAAGCCTACAAGCTCGTGAGCAAAGGCGCGTCCGTCACGCTCGGCGAACGCAGCGTGCTCGTGCGCGGCGATGCGGGATTCCGTCCCGCGTGCATGACCGTGGGACCAGATGGGAGTGTGTTTGTCACGGACTGGGCGGACCGGGAATACTCCGTGCATGGGAAGGGGCGGATTTGGAAGTTGAGCGCAAAGGAGCCGGCGAAGGTGAAGGCCGAGGAGGCGGTGCTGGTGTGGGACGCCAATACGAAACCGCTGGATATTAGTGATCCTCCCGGGCCTGGAGGAGATGGACTTCGGTATTATGCCGAAACCATTACGGAGATTCAGGATCCCTTCCTCCGCGTATGGATAGCGAAAGCCCACAGACCTTACCTGGGCGATGTGGCAAACATTCCAAAGCTTAAGTCTGCTGCGGCGAAAGCAGTGGCGATTGCCGATCAACGAAGGCAGAACGCTGACATATCAACGCCTGTCCTGGTTGCGCTGCTGTCTGACGATGATGGCCGGATTGCCCGTCTGGCCATCAGATATGCGGCCGAGCGCCGCCTCAAAGACCTCAAGCCCGACATTGAAGCCGCGATGCAGAAGCACAGCGCCGACCGCGAGGTCTTCCGCACAGGCATCGCCGCGCTGGAACTCATTGATAAGGACGCCAGCGCCAAACCCTCCGGCTCGCTCGACGGCCTGCTGCTCAAGACCATCACCGAGTCCGCGCAGCCCGCGGCCATTCGCGCGCAGGCGATGCTTTCGCTGCAAAACCGGGATGGCGCGGCGCGGACACTCATTGATCTGCTGAAAGACAAAGATCCCGCCGTCGCCGCCGCTGCCGCGCGTGCGCTGGGAGCCGTGCAGAAACCCGAAGCCACCGCCGCGCTGCGCGAGCTGGCGCTGAATACTCAGGCTCCTCTGCCCGCGCGGATTGATGCCCTGGGCGCGCTCTCCGGCAGGGCTGACACGGAGCTATTGCCGCTGCTGCCGCTCTTAAAAGAAGGCTCACTGGCCGCGCAGGCCGTGCGCACTATGCGCAGCGCGTTGGGCAATGCTGAGGTGCGTGCGGCGTTTGATAGTTCCTATGAGGCGAATGGGCCCCATACGCCCTATAAGGCTGCGCTCGCTTTAGCCCTCGGCAAGCCCCCTGTGGAAATCCGCCCCGGAACCGACGAGCAGTGGCACGAGGCCCTCCGCACCGGCAAAGGCGACCCCGGCGAAGGTCGCCGCGTCTTTTTCAGCGCCGCCGCGAACTGCGCGACCTGCCACATTGCCGAAGGTCGCGGAGTGAAAGTTGGCCCTGACCTCAGCACCATCGCGCGCTCCTCAGACCGTGAGAAACTCGCCGGCTCCATCCTCCAGCCGAGCCGCGAGATCGGGCCGCTGTATGTGATGAAAACGGCCACGCTCAAAGACGGACGCAGCGTCGCCGGTGTGCAGAGTGACAAGGAAACCGGCGGCCGCGTGGACCTCATCCAGCCCGGTGGCAAGGTGGAGCAGATTCCGCACAGCCTGGTGGCGAAGCTGGACATCGCCCCCGTTTCCCTGATGCCCGAAGCCATCGAGATGCAGCTCACGGTGCAGGAATTCCGCGACCTCATCGCCTACCTGGAGACTCTGAAGTGAGCGGCCGGATGCGGACTGTTTTCTGCGTTGCCGGCGCGGGGAATTGCAGATTGGTGCAGCCACCGTCCATGTCCTCACTGATCCCTCAACTGCTCACTGCCGCCGCGGCGGCAGCGCTTTGTGCCTGCCACGCACCCTCAGAGTCTCCGGCGCTGGAGTTGGAGGAAAAAGCCCAGCCAGGCAACGCGTGGGCGGCTTCACTGCCGGGTGTGAGCAAAGCCGAGCCGCTGGGCTGGCTGGAGCAGTTCGATGATGCAGGGATGCGGGCTGCGGTCCGCGAAGCCGTGGTGGGCAATCCGGATCTGAAAGCTGCTGCGGCCCGCATGAAGCAGGCGCGCATTCGCAGCGTGAGAGATGGTGCGGCGCGGCTGCCGGAGGTGAATGCAGGGCTGCGTTCCGGGCAGAGTGGCGACACGGCCACCGGATGGAATTTGAGTGACGACTACGCGCTTTCGCTCGATGTCTCCTGGGAGGCCGATGTATGGGGCCGCGTGCGGGATTCAGTATCGGCCAGTCTTGCGGGCGCTCAGGCTGCGGAGGCGGACTTTGCGGCCGCGCGGTTGAGTCTGGCAGCGAATGCGGCGCGGGCCTGGTGCAACCTTCTCGAAGCCGAAGCGCAACTCGCACTCGCAAAGCAAACGGTGGAGACGTTTCGCACGGGATTGAATCTGGTGGACGGAGCGCAGCGCCGCGGCGTGCCGGATGTCACGGCGCTGGATGTGCGGCTGGCACGGTCCAGCCTCGCGGCCAGCGAATCAAATGTGCAGGGCCGGCTGCGCAGCCGTGATGAAGCCCAACGGGTGCTGGAGTCGCTCCTCGGTCGCTATCCGTCAGGTAAAATCGCAACTTCCGGCCGGCTGCCGTCCTTGCGCAGGGAGATCCCGGCCGGCATGCCGTCCACTCTCCTGCTGCGGCGTCCTGACATTATCGCTGCGGAGCGTCGCGTGGCTGCAGCGGTGCAGGATGAGAAAGCCGCGCGCAAAGCGCTCCTGCCCTCCATCCGGCTCACTGGCGGGCTGCGCTCCACTTCGCCGGAACTGAGCGGCCTGCTCAATGAGCGGACGCTGATCGCGAATCTCGTGCAGTCGCTGGCGCAGCCGGTTTACCGCGGCGGCGCGCTTCGGGCGGAGGTGGCCCTCAGTGCGGCGCAGCGGGAGGAACTCGCCAGCCGCTATGCCTCCGTTGCGCTGACTGCTTTCCGTGAAGTGGAGACCGCCATGGCGGCGGAGCACTTTGTCGCCGCACAAATCCAGTCGCAGGAGACCTTCGTTGAGGAGTCGCTCCAGGCGGAGAAACTCGCGCTGTCTGAATTCAGCAAGGGCCTGACCGATGCGCTGCGGCTGCTCGAATCCCAGCGCCGTGCGTTCGATTCCCGCAGTGGACTCCTGCGGGCGCAGAATCAGCGGCTGCAGACGCGCATCGACCTTTGCCTCGCTCTGGGCGGCGGCTTTTGATCCTGCACCCTCACGCTGCCATGGACGACACGCACTATCGCATTCAGGACTTCGCCCCCACTGCCGGTCTCGTGCTGGGTTCCGGCCTCGGCTGTTTCGTGGACCGCATGGAAGTGACGGACCGCATTTCCTATTCCGTCGCTGGTCTGCCTCAGTCGGCGGTGAGTGGCCATGCGGGTGAGATTATTCTCGGGACCATTGGCCACGGGAGGCTCGTGGTGTTGAGCGGACGGGTGCATCTGTATGAAGGCAGGAGTGCCGGGGAGGTCACGGCCGGCATTCGTTTGCTTGCGGCGTGCGGGGTTCCTCGGCTTGTCCTGACCAATGCCGCCGGCACGCTGCAGCCCGCACATCCTCCGGGTCGGTGGATGATACTGACCGATCATCTCAACCTGACCGGTGAATCGCCGCTGACGGGTGGTCCTAATTTCGTCGATATGAGCGAAGTGTACAGTCGCCGCTGGTGCGACATCTTCACGGCGCAGGCGGCGGCGCTGCAGTTTCCCCTGTACGCCGGGGTGTATGCCGGACTGCGTGGTCCGCAGTATGAAACGCCGGCGGAAATCCGGATGCTGCGCACGCTGGGGGCGGATGCGGTGGGCATGTCCACGGTGCTGGAGGCTATTCAGGCGCGGGCTCTGGGCATGGAACTCGCCGCCTTTTCCTGCCTGACGAACTGGGCTGCAGGTATGGCCGGTCCTCTGGATCATGCGGAGGTTGTGGCTACCGGCCGGGAGGCTGCCGGGAGTTTTGCGGTACTGCTCGGAGCGGCGCTCGGCCAGTGAGCCTCGAGCGGCTAGCTGAAGGGTTGAAAAAGTCGCGAAAAGGGTTGCGATTTATGGTTTTTATGGAAAACGTATTCTTTGCGAAGGGTTTACCTCTATGAGCCTCCATTTTTCCCGTTCCGGCAGCTGCCATGAAGCCCGTAGCTCGCGTTGAGACTTTGGCTCAAATGTTCCGTCCCCCTGCCATGACTTCTCCAGAACAGCGCATTCTTGTCATCGAAAGCATCCCGTTAGGACTGGGGGATTCCCTCTTGGGGTCCGTGCAGGGGAATTCCATTGGTCATTCCGCGGCACCTGGCAGCATCGACACGGTTTCCGACAGCACTGCTGCCGTTCACGCTGTGCAGGATGCGCTGCGCGCAGCACGTCCCTATGCAGTGGTGCTCGTGCATGATGCGGACGGGAATGGCGGGGATCCGGTGCCGGTGATTGAAGCGCTGTGGCGGCTTGATGGAGGGCTGCAGGTCATCCTGTGCAGCGGTGACAGTGAAACAGCCTGGGACACGGTGCAGGCCCGGATGGGAGTGCCCGATAATCTCCTGGTGCTGCGGAAGCCGCTCGTGGCGGTGGAGGTGCAGCAAATGGTGGCCTCGATGACGAAGAAGTGGCTTTGGGCGCAGCAGGCGCGGCTGCAGATGGAACAGATGGAGCGCATGGTGGAACTGCGCACCGCCGAGTTGCGGCATAGTGAAGAGCGCTTCGCCGCCGCCTTCCGCGCGGCACCGCTGCCGCAGGCGATCCTGAATTATGCCACTGGTCAGATCGTGGATGTGAATGAAGCGTTCATTGCGGTGACGGGATTCTCGCGTGAAGAGGTCATGCAGCATTCGCACCCGGTGCTGAATCATACGGGGCTGATCGTCCCGCTGCGTGAGCCCCAGCCGCTGCGGGCCCGCGAGTGTGATCTGCGCACCAAAACCGGCCAGCCCAGCCGCCTGCTCATTTCCACGCAGCCGACCACCGTGGCGGCACAGCCTCATTTGATCATTATGGCGGAGGACATCACGGCGCGCATGGCGCTGGAGGCTCAGCTCCGTCAGGCACAGAAGATGGAGGCTGTGGGGCAGCTGGCTGCGGGCGTGGCGCATGACTTCAATAACATCCTCACCGTCATCCTGGGGCACCTGAGCCTCCAGCTGGCGACCGAAGAGCTTGCCGACCATACCCGCACGGCACTCTATGAAACCCTAACCGCCTCCGAGCGTGCCGCCACACTCACGCGGCAGCTTCTTGCGTTCAGCCGCAAGCAGTTGTTTCAGCCGGCTCCGTTCGACTTGAATGCGCTCATCGAGAGCCAGAGTTCCATGCTGAAGCGGCTGATCGGCGAGCACATTGAAGTGGACTGGGAATGTCAGGCCGACCTTCCGCATGTGATGGGCGATGCGCCCAGCCTGGAGCAGGTGGTGACGAATCTGGTGATCAATGCGCGCGACGCGATGCCGCAGGGGGGGCACCTCCGCATTGCTACGGGAGCTGTGGATATTTCACCGGCCCGGGCGGCGCATAATCCTGAAGCCCGTGAGGGGCGCTTTGTGCGCTTCAGTGTCACGGACACCGGCCATGGCATGGATGAAGCCACCCGCGCCAGGATCTTTGAGCCGTTCTTCACCACCCGTGAAGTGGGCCGTGGCAACGGTATGGGGCTGGCAACGGTGTATGGCATCGTGAAACAGCACGAGGGCTGGATCGAAGTCTACAGTGATCCGGGCCAGGGGACTTCGTTTTTCATTTATCTGCCGGTCTCCGGACGCCAGGCGGACAGCGCGACTCCGGCTCCCGCTCCGGCGCGGCTGCCGGAGAGCGTGCGCTTCACGGTGCTGCTGGTGGAGGACGAGCCCGCGGTTCGCATTATCATGCGTCAGCTGCTCAAGCACTGCGGCTGTCATGTCATCGAAGCCGGGGATGCGCGCGAGGGCTATGCCAAGTGGAAGGAGCACCGGGATGTGATCGATCTGCTGGTGACCGATATCGTCATGCCTGGCGGGGCCACCGGCCATGATTTGGCGCGGCAACTCCTGGACGAGCAGCCGGACCTGCGTGTCATTTACTCCAGCGGTTACAGTGCGGATCTTTTCCAGCAGGGCAGCGATCTCGTCCCCGGGCGCAACTTCCTGCCCAAGCCCTACGATGCCGAGAGTGTCGTGCGGTTGATCCGCAGAGTGGCAGCGCAGAAAGAGGACATGCTGGGAGCCTGAGAGACGCCTCCGCCAGCGCGAGACACCGGCACCGCGGCAGAGCCGCAGTGATGCCCCGAACTCCACCGCAGGAGGCGCGCACGGGGATAGGCCGGGAAGTCGCCGCCGGCACCAAGGGAGGGATTGACTTTTGAGCGAAGACACCGCCCGGTATTCTCCATGATCGCCGACTACCATATGCACACGCCGCTGTGCCGCCATGCCCGCGGCACGGCTGAGGAATATGTTGCCCGGGCCCGTGAACTGGGCCTCGCTGAGATTGGCTTTTCCGATCACAGCCCGATGCCGCAGTATTTCGATGACTGGCGCATGCCCGTCGAGGAACTGCCGCTCTACTTCGAGTGGATCGAAGCCGCGCGTGCCGCAGCCGGTGCCATGCCGGTGCGCATGGCGCTGGAAGTGGACTGGATCGAGAGCGGCGAACGGTGGATCGAAGACCTGGCCGCGCGGGCGCCCTGGGATTACCTCATTGGCAGTGTGCACTACATCGGCCGGTGGAATTTTGACAACCCGGCGGAGAAGCAGGGCTTTCGCCACCCCGGTACGGAGGAGGCGTGGACTCAATACTGGAAGCTCTTTATATCGGCAGCCCGCAGCGGGCTGTTCGATATCATGGGGCATCCCGATATCATCAAGAAATTCGGACATCGTCCGGAGGGTGATCTGCGCCGCTATTACGAGCCGGCCATCGCTGCCGTGGCGGAGGCGGGCGTTGCGATTGAGCTGAACACGGCCGGGCTCTTCAAAGACGTGCAGGAAATGTATCCCGCGCAGGACTTTCTGAATCTCGCGGCCGCAGCGGGCATTCCGCTGACGATCAATTCCGATGCGCACGCTCCGGAGGAAGTGGGCCGCGTCTTCCCGGAGGCCATCGCCCTCGCCCGTGCCGCCGGATACACTTCGCTCGTGCGCTTCGCCGGGCGCGGGCGCAGTAGTGTGCCTTTGCCATGAGCGACTTTCAAAACACCTGCCGGACACTCGTGCTCACAGCCCACAATAGCGGTGAGGACGACCGGTCGGCAGCGCTGGAGCGGCTTTGCCTGGCCTGCTGGTCGCCGGCCTTTGCTTGCATTGCCGCCGTCCGGGCTGACCACGGAGGGCCGACGGGGCCTGGCGGTGTTCAGGTTACTGAGGGCCAGGAGCGGGTTCATTCGTCCAATACCAGACGGTGACCGCGCCATCGTTATTGTCTTCAGAATGAGAGATATTGATGAGCCGATCTTTGCCTGCCCCTGTGGCGAAATTTGCTGCCTGGCTGAAGAGTGCTTCAAAGGTTGTGAGGGTGCCGCGGAAAGTGCGGAAGGCGACACGATGGTGGATGGAAGCAGGCATGGCAGCGATCAGCGCGGGGCTTCTACGGACCGGAGCAGTGCCGTGAGCACGTCGTCCACTTTCTGGCCGCTGATGGCCATTTCGGGAGCGAGGGTCACACGGTGGCGCAGCACGGGGAGGGCGGCGTCTTTGATGTCGTCGGGTGTCACAAAGGTGCGGCCGGCGAGAATCGCGAAGGCTTTCGCAGTCTTGACGAGGCTGATGCCGCCTCGGGTGCCTGCGCCGAGCGACAGGCCCTGCATGTCGCGCGTGGCGCGCACGATGCGCACGGCGTAGGCGGTGACGTCCGGACGGCACTGCACGGCTGCGGCCGTTTGCTGCAGCGTCAGGATTTCCTCCGGTCCGCAGACGTGCTGGACCTGCGAGGGATCCAGCGCGCCGCTGCCGGTGCCCGCGGCCACGGCGCTGACGATGCGCTCCTCTTCGTCCTGGCTGGGATAGTCCACGATGACCTTCATGAGGAAGCGGTCGAGCTGTGCTTCGGGCAGCGCGTAGGTGCCCTCCTGCTCAATGGGATTTTGCGTGGCGAGCGTCATGAACGGCGGATGCAGCGGGAGCGTCTGGCCGTCGATGGTGACCTGACATTCCTGCATGACTTCCAGCAGCGCGGCCTGCGTCTTGGCCGGGGCGCGGTTGATTTCGTCAGCGAGCAGGAGGTTGGCAAACACGGGGCCTTTGCGCAGTTTGAATTCCTGACGGCCCATGTCGTAGAGCGTGTGGCCGGTGACATCGCCAGGCATGAGGTCCGGCGTGAACTGAATGCGCTTGAAGGTGCCGCCAAAGCAGCGGGCCAGCGCGAGCACGAGGTGCGTTTTGCCAAGGCCGGGCTTGCCCTCCAGCAGCACGTGGCCGCCGGCGATGAAGGCGACCAGCACCTGGTTCACCACGGCGGGCTGCCCGAGGAAGACGCGGCTCAACTGCTCCTGTATGGCATGGAGCAGTGCGGTCGCGGCCGTGAAGGCATTGTTGGGCTGCAGGGATACGGGGGCTTCGGCTGGAACGGGTGGCGGTGCCCAGGAGGGAGGGGTGTCGTTTTCCATAAAGTGTGCGGGTGATCCGGTGAGTTAGAGCGTGGCGGAAAAAGTGTGGAGCAGTTTCTGCAGGACGGCCGCGGCCGCCGGTGAGTCATTGCCGTTCTCCAGGGCGCTGCGGATTTCATTTTCCGGCAGACCGGACCGCTGCGCGAGCTGAAGGGCAAAATCCTCCTGCGTGGCATAGAGCCCGCGGCGGGCGGCCGCCTGGAGCAGGGCGCGGCGGGCGGCACCGAGCAGAGTGCCGGCCGGCGTGCGTTCTGCGAGGAACCGCCCGGCTTCATCCAGCTGGCTCCCGAAATGGCGCAGGCTGCTCAAGTCCGCCGGCAGTGCGGGACCGAAGCGCGGCAGGTGCCGCCACAGCCACAAAGCGATGAGCAGCAGCACCGCGATGAGCGGCATCCACGCATGGGTGCGCAGCATGTCCCAGAGATTGACCCGGCTGCTGGCGATGAAGATCACGGACACGACCGGTTCCAGCTGCATGACTTTGAGCAGGATTTCGGCGTTGTCTCCCTCACTGAGCCAGCGGTTGCGGAATGGCTGCGCGGTCGCCAGCAGCGTGATGCGGCCGTAGCCGTGGCGGAAGCTGGCAACGGCGGCGTTGTTCTGATCACCGCAGAGGAAATCGGGCGACTGGGATGTGACATTCAGCCCGGGAAGATGCTCGCGTTCCATCGAGAGCGAAGTGCCCTCATCCGTGGTGACGCTCACGGCGAGGTCGGCCGGTTCCTCCGAGAGCGTGACGCCCAGTGCTTTGAGAATGGGATCGTAGTTGCCTGGCTCCGGAATTTCGCCGCCGCCGAAGTCGTTGTAAAACCGGTCCGTGCCCGAGCAGGCCACGATGAGATGCCCGCCAGTGACAGCCCACTGGAGCAGTTGGCGCGCGGCCCCGCTGGAGGTGATGGATTCGCCGGGAATGAAAAGCGCGTGGCTGGGATCCGGCATTTCCCCGATCACCGGCTGCATCGTGGCTGTGGTGCCCATGCGGGTGAGGAACTTTTCCGCTGCGAGCCACGGGTCAAAGCGGGCCGCGCCTTTGTAGCCGACGGGCTTTTCCTCCATCTCCTGCGGCTTGCCCGTTTGACCGGAGCAGCCCTGGAATAACAAAGTGCCCAGGGCCAGGAGCCGCACCGCAGGGCCGCTCAGCACAGGAGCCCGGCGCTGCGGCTGCAGGGAAAACGGCCACTGACCGCACAACTGCTGCATGAGGCTGCTGCCGGGCGGCTGCGCGGCATAGGCGCAGCTGATCCACGCGGCGGTGAGCTGCTCAAAGTAGCTGCGGCGGCCGGGGTCGTTGAGCGTTCTCGTGTGGCGCAGGCAGTCGCCCTCGGTGTCGCTCCCGTGCACGGGCAATGCGGCACGGTCCACCAGCCACGCGAGCGAGGCGCGGTAGAGCAGCCGCAGGGCGTCAGTGAAATTCCCCGCCTGGTATTCGCGCCACGCCGTCTGCGGGATGTCCTCCGGCAGTGACTCGGGTGCGAGATCCATGCCCATGACGACGCGCGGTCCCTGCCGCCCGGGATTCTGTGAGGCCGGTCCGCGGCGGAGGCTGCCCCGGTTCCGCCAGATCAGCCAGGCAATGACGACGACGAGCAGCCCGATGAAGACAAAGCCCAGCCAGCGCATGTCGCCGCCGCCACCGGTGGATGGTGCTTGATTCTCCGGTGCCTCCTGACGCTTCTCCTCAGTCTTCGGCTTCGGCACTTTCCGCATCTCGATTTCGAATTCCGGCTCTTTGAGAATCTCCTGCACGATCTTTGCCGGTTCGCTGGCGGGAGACTCTTCGGCCCGTGCCGGACTGGACATTCCCAGGCACAGCAGCAGCGCGAGCGTCAGCGTGGTGGCGAGAGGGGAGAGCCGTTGTGACAGACGGCGGAAGATGACTTCGATATCCCAGCCTTCGAGATGGGAGCGGCTGTTGATGTAGAGGGTAAATCCCGCGGCGGCATAGACCGGTTCGATGACGGCGATGGCGAGGCAGTAGAAGGCATTGGAAGTCCAGAGATACCAGTCCGGGATGAGGTGCATCGCGATGAGGGACGGATCGCCTTTGACCCAGTCCAGCAGACCCTCGCTGAGGAAGCCCTCCAGCCAGAACATGAGCGCGGCGGTGATGACGAACTCCAGCTTCAGCGAGGCATAGGAAAGCGTGGCCGCGCTGCTGCCGCCGTGGCTGCCGAGCACATTGAGACGCGCCGAGGCTGCCGCGCCGCGCTGGCCTTCCAGCATGCCTACCGGGAGGCGGAAGGAACGCTGGAATGACAAGCGGCGAAAGGTGAGGTCGCCGATGAGGCCCTGGAGCAGTGCGGTCTTCCATTCACGCCAGAAGCTGCGGATGGTGGGCGGGGCGCCAAAGAGCGCGCGGCTCATGAAAAACACCGGATGCCGGGTCAGCACCGGTTTGGTCCACCACAGCGCCAGGCCCGCCCAGCCAGGGTGATTCCGCAGCAGCACGAACACCAGGGCCCACAGCGGCAGGGCGACAGTGAGCCATCCGGCGATGAGTTTCCCCCAGTGCCGCCGCGCGAGGGCGCAGCCGAGATCCACGGCTTCCCACGCGCCCCGCGGACGCAGCACGGCGGTGGCTTCGTCAAGTCTCATCGCTCTCCTCTCCGTTGCGGCCGCAGAGCAGCAGATAGGCGGCCAGGGCGATCGCATTGGCAATGCCGACAGCGTATTTTACTTCCGTCGAGGCCGGTCCCGCGGACCAGAATCCCTCCACAAAAGCAGCAAAGAAAATGAGCAGCGCCCCGCCATAGATGAGCGGCAGGGCCCTCCTCCCCGCCGTGGCCAGCGCGGCCCCGCGGGTTTCGCGCCCGGGCTTCAGGATCGCCTGACCCAGCCGCATCCCGGCCATGCCGCAGATCACGATGCCGATGAGTTCCAGCGCCGAGTGCCCCGCGACAAAGGCATAGAAGCGCTCGGTATTCCCCGCGTAATGCACATACCCCTCGCTGGCTCCGAGCACCACGCCCTGATAGCCAAGGGCAAACATGGAGCCGACCATGGCGAGCAGTCCCATGCCGGCAATGCGCAGGCCGATGCTGATGTTGTTATACACATAGAAGCCGAACATGCCGAAATCCGAGCCAAACTCGCTGCGCATGAACTCCGTGGGGTCGTCCTTCCCGTACATGTAGTCCATGCGCTGCGTTTCATCCGGCCCCAGCACGGAGAAGATCCAGCGCGGCTCGAACTTCGAGGCCAGCACCATGAGGATCATGGGGCCGATGAGCAGCAGCATGGCGAGCCAGAAGAGCCGCGCATCACGCCGCACCGCGCGGGGGAAATCGCGCAGGAAGAGCCGGGTGAAGCCGCGGCCGCGTTTGGCCATCTCGGTGCCCATGGCCTGACGGCAGCGAATGAGCCGGGCATTCAACTCCGCGCACAGCCGCGCGCCGTACATGCGGTGCTGCGCAAGGGCGATGTCAGCGCAGAGCTGACGAAAAAGCGCGGGCAGTTTGGCGGCATTCGCCGTGCTCCGTTTCTTGAGCAGTTCGGCAGTGATTTGATCGATGGTCTGCCACCGCTCGCGGTTTTGGGCTTCGAAGGTTTGCTGGTTCACGGGGCGGGGATATTCAGGAGTCGCGGAGCCAGACGGCCATGGAACTGAGCTGGCGCACGCCTTCCTCCGGCGTGGTTTTGGTGAGACCCGCCGCATGGGCGGCGAGTTCCGCCTGCCGGGCAGCGCTCCAGGTGGTGG
>Ga0315905_10000743_pt1 | contig 35482 bp, 24 predicted proteins | sample LakEriMetagenome_5_FD_203522 | JGI IMG/M metagenome (GOLD analysis project Ga0315905, IMG submission 203522) | Freshwater fungal communities from buoy surface, Lake Erie, Ohio, United States - Buoy 4 MA121 | ecosystem: Environmental > Aquatic > Freshwater > Lake | place: USA: Lake Erie, Ohio... | reverse complement strand
AATGCATGAGTACCCATTTTATTTGAGAATGCATTTTTGATTTGTTTATCTGCACCTTTTAATTTTGCAATTACATCAGTCATCCAAGGATGAGCATTTTTATAATTTTCAAGTAATGCTAATTGAATTTCAAAATTAACAGGGTGGTCTGCAAGTATAGCTTGCAATGTATTAAATATAGTATCAAACTCTACATAAGTAGGTACACCCATTACTCCAAGAACAGCATTACCTGACTTTGAAGATTTGTTTGAAATACCTGACAAAAACAATCTTAATTCAGCTGTAATACTATTCTTGTTATTTTTTTCTAATGAAGTTTGAGAATAGTTATCTTCTCTTTCTCCAAGAGAATCTTCAACAGTATCATCTTCTGAATTTTCAAGAGTATCATCTTCTCCTAATTCATCTCCATCTTTAGTTTCAAGTACTGTATTAAGATTACCATCTTCATCTTTAATAGTTTTAGCTTTTAATCCTGCATACTTATAAAGTTTAGCTATTGACTCTTCAGCAATAACTTCTGAATTATCTGTTATAAGTTTAACCTTAGATAATGCTAATTCATATTTTGTAATTAACTCTTTAATTTTAGGATTACTATTGTAATCAGGTATTAACTTTAATTGTTTAATAGTGTCATTTAATACTGACTCACTTTCATTAGCTTTCTCTTTAATTGCTTGTACAATCTTACTAACAATTTCTTTCTTGTTTTTAATACCTGCTTTATCAAATTTAAACTCTCCAGTTATTTGATTGAATGCAAAGTCAACAAGTTGTTGTTGATGGTCAGGATTTAAACCTTCAATTTTAAATACACTTTTTAATAACTCTTGAACTGTTTCACTACTAATTTCAGCAGGACTAAATGATTCTTCATCAAGGTCTTCTAAAGTTAATCCTTCAACATAAGGAGTAACCCATCTAATTTTAACTTCAGCTTGCTTAACTAATTTTTCTATTTCAGCATTATCTCCTTCTGCAAGCTTATCATCTTTAGGGTCAAGATGTTGTTCTCTAAATTCAGTTGCCTGATTAGTATTTTCAGAAAGCATTTGTTTAGCATCTTCTCTTTTCTCTTCTTTTGTTTCTCCAATAAATGAAAAGTCAATAGCTTCTTCAATTGCTTTATCAAGGTCTTCATCAAAAATTACTTCAGCAGTATAGTTATTCTTTTGAGCCTCAGCACCTGATGTTGAAGTAGTTTCTTCATACTCTGTTTTTCTATTAACTGTACCAATAGTTTCTGATGTAGGTTCAATTAAAATTATTGGATTTAATCTTGTAACTTTTTTTGGTCCTTGATTAGTGTCAATATCATAAGTTGCAACATTAGTTTGAATATTATTTTTTACATACTCTTCATAACTTTCTTCTATTGCAACAAAATTAAAATTATCATCAATACTAAAAAGAGGAATTCTTTCACCTACATCTTTAGCTGTAGGGTCAAAGTAAAGATTTTCATTTAAGAATACTGATTTTAATAAGTCAAATGCTTCTTTCATTGCAGGTGAATTTAAATCACCACGCATATCATCTAAAAGAATTTGACCACCTTGTTCTCCAATAATACCAAAAACTATACTTCTGTTTTCAAATTGGAAATATGATTTACCAATTAACTTAGGATTTTCTTCTGCAACTTTCTGATAATGTTTATGAATAGCATTAGCTTTAGTATTAAAATCAGAGTTAGCTGTTACAGAAACAGGTAAATTTACAGTAGATAAAAATACATTTTGTTTTAAAAGTTTACTTAAATTGTCAAACTCACTCCATTCTACATTAGCAATGTAGTTTTGAGAAATCATTAATTTCTTTATCTGATTTGCTATGTCATGATATTTTGCATTTTCTGGGTCAGTCTTTTTAGAATGACCTCTTGTATACAAATAAGCAAGTACACTATGATATAGTGTTGTACCAATTTCAGGTTTTAATTTAGAAGCACTTGCAGATGTAACTATAAAAGTAGGAATACCATTTTCATTAGTTCCCCATCTTTGAACTACTACAGGTTGATTATCTAATCTAAAACTACCATCAGGTCTACGCCCAGCCATTGCATCTTGTTCAATAGTTACAGTAAGTTTCTTTCCATCAAATCTTAAATCACCATTCTTTTGTCTAATAGCTACTTGAGCTTCAGAATCTCTTTTTGAAACTGGTTCATAATTTTTTGTTGTATTAAAAGTTCCTGATTTCTTTTCAGTAATTTTAACATTAAACTCTAATCCACTTCTGTGACTATCAATAATTTGTTTCCTTAACTTTCTTGTATTGTTAATACCTTCTTGTCTATCACCAGTAAAAGATGTTTGCATATACCATTTTACATCATGTATGTATGCAACATAATCTCCTTGTGAATCTTTAATTAAAATTGGAACAGAATCATAATATTCTTGAGAATTTAAAAATTCAGGATTTTTTTCTAAGTTTCTACTTAACCAAGAACTATAAGATTCATATTTATTCTTGTTAGTTTTTTCATCAATAAGAATATTTCCATAAGTAGGACTCATAGGGTCTTCATCTCTGATTGGCATTCTTAGTTCATTCAAAACAGCCTGTTCAGGAATTGATGCATTTAATACTGTACCTGGTAAAAAATCATCAGGGTCTAATAATTTTTCAAATTTAAATATTGGACTTTTAGTAAGCTCATCTGGATTCTCATTTTCATACCAACTTTCTACAACTGTTTCTCCTCCTTCTCCTTCATATTGATTAGTTTTTAACAATGCATTTGTTGAATTAAATGCTAGTTTAGTACTTGTTTCTTTTAGACTACCTGCTACTGCTTCTTGTCTTATACCTACAGGAGTATCTTGAACAACAACTACATTGTTGCTTAAACTATTTTTTACTTCTTCATTTTGTTCAGTTACTTCATCATTTGTTAACTCTACTCTAGGAGTTTGTTCAGTTGCTGAAATAAATTCATCAAACAATTCTTTTTTAGTTTTCTTATCAAATATTCTACTATAAATACTTTGAAATTGTGAATCACTAATTTGAGGTAAATGCTTATTTAATTTCCAACCCTCTTTTAACAAGTTAAACCTTTGTTGTAATTGCAATATTGCTTCTTCAGATTGACCAAGTAAATCTTTAAGCATGTCTTCAAATGTTGGAACATAAGAAAGACTGCCTTCTTGTTTCATTCCTGTAGTGTAATCATCAACAAAGTTTTTAACTTTAGTTTGCATCTCTTCACTTATTTCTCCAAACTCTGCTGGAGAATAAGAACTATTTTCATCACCATAATCTTCATAAACTTCAGCAGGAGATAATGATGCATTTTTATAACTATAAATATATACTACATCAGGGTCATCATTTACATTTCTAACAACCTCATATTCTGTAAGAATATTATTTTTAATAGCATCATCTATTTCATCAATTATCTTCTCTAACATTGCCTTCTTTTTGTTATCCATCTTACTCAAATTAATTGGCAATATATCAACTAATGATGATTGTTGAGATGCTCCAAAATGTTTAGAGTTAAGAAGGTCACTTGCAGCTTTTGATAATTGAGGTTTAGTTTTAACTGTTGGTTTTACATAGTCACCATTAGCATCTTTTGTAATAACTCTATCAATAACAAGAGCATCAATAACTGCATCAGCCATTGAACCTAATTTCTTTTTAACAGCTGGAATACTTACTATACCATTACTGATAAAGTTAGAATTGTTTTTAATTCCATTGACTACCTCATTAATTTTTTCTATTTCTTCATCTGTTTTTGCATTAAGTACTTTACTTATTTCTGAATTACTAATAGGGTTAACATTACTAGTAGCAGCTCCTGCTGTATTAGTTATAAATGAATTAAGTGCATTTAACTTATCATCTGTTGTAACAACTTGTTGACCTGATGATGTTGTTTTGTTTTCTATATCCTGTATTCGTTTTTTTACAATTTTAGGATTTTGTCTATAAAAAGCTTTTTCTTCATCATTAAGTGCTTCATTCTTTTTAAGCTTTATTGCAATTGATTCTATTAATGTTTCTTGCTCAGGAGTTAATGTTTGTTGAGTACTAGTATTACCTGTAGCATTTGGGTTTTGAATATTTTTATTTATAACTCCAGAACCATTTATTGGTGCAGCTCCTTCAGGAGTTTGTTCACCTTGTACAGAATTTCTTATTTCTTCTTTTTGTAAGTTTTGAAGTCTAAGTTGTTCTAAATGATTAACTTGTTCAATATTTCTTTTAAGAGCATTATACTGTTTAACAGTTAAATTGTTTTTATACTTATCAAGAATTTTAAATGATTCAGTAAGGTATTCATCAGTACCTTTCTTTTCTATAAATTGTGATTGTTTATTGCCATATTCTTTAACAAACTTTTCTTGAAACCTTAAAGACTTTTGATATTCTTTAGATGTAACTTCATTGTATTCTTTATTTGTTTCATCTAATTGTTTTTTTACACTTTTAATTGATTCATTAATTTCAGTTATTTCTCTAAATTCTTCTACATCATTTTTTGCTTTTTCTTTAAATGAATTCCAAACCTTAGCTTGTTCTGATTCAGGAGCATAAGGATTTTCATCACTTAATAATTCATCCATTGTATAATCAAGATGAAACTTTTGTTCTTCTTCAGATTGTGTAACTACAGAACCACCTTCAACAGATTCAATTTCAACAATTGGTTTATAAGAACCTGAAAGATTTAAATCTCCATTTCTAATTGCAGATAATAATGCTTTATCTGCACCTTGCTTTTTAGAGTTTAATTCTTTATTAAGATTAGTTTCAAGGTCTTCTAATGTTAATGCATTTGCTCTATTACTAAATACTTCAGATGCATTGTGTCCATATTTATGAAGAACTTCTTCATATACATTTTCTAATTTTTTAATTAGTTCAACTCCTTGTGCTGCTCTTTCTCTTACATTTTTATCCATCTTAGAATTAGCTGCAATTTCTTGATACCCTTTAATAAGTGATTCAGTAGTACCACTCTTAAATGCATTCATAGCTTGAACAGCAAGAATTCTTTCTCCTATTTGTGATGCTTCTTTATGTTTACCTTGATTTTTTAATTCTTGCATTTGATATGCTAATCCTAATACTTCTTTACTACTGTTATTTAAAGTAGTAACAGTATCAATAATATCTTTACCTCCAGTACCAATACTGTTATGAAACTTAATTAGTTCTTGTTGCTCTTCATATCTTTCTTTTCTTGTTTTATCTCCCCATCTTTTTTGTGGACCACCTTCTCTTGCTTGTTGTACTGCTGCAATTCCACCTCCAGCTGCTGCTGCCCATAAACCTGTTTCAAGAGTTTTCCAACCATTCCATTCTGCTTTACCATTTACTTCTTCCATTCCAAACAACTTATGTGCTGCATCTCCTAATCCTTTATACACACTCCAATTACCATCTAACTTACCCATTCCATAAGAATATCCAATTTCACTTGCTGCTCCTTCTATAATACTTTCTTCAAGTGCTTCTTGACCCATCTCTCCTAATATTTCTCTTCCTGAAAAACGAGAAGGAGATTTTAAAAGTTCTCTACTAAAATAACCACTTCTTGTAAATAATCCTGCTGTACCAATGTTCAATAACATTGATGGTATAAAGTTTACATTAGCTGCTACAATTGCACCATCTTTTCCAAACTTGTCAGCTTTAAGATGTAAATCTTGATTGTCTTTTGCAAATTGTTTTACAATTTCTTTTTGTGCTTGAGAACCATTGTATTGTGCTTCATCTAAACTACCACCATTTCTTAATGTTTCTTCATAAGCCTCACTATATGCTTGATTTTTTAAATCTACTAAACCAGGAGAAAGTTTATCCATTACATCATTGTAAACATTATTATATGTTTCATTAGCAAGCATGTGACCTGTAGTAGTTGTAAGTACTGCTGAGTTAAACAAAGTAGCACCTGCTCTTTCTACCATGAGTGCAGGTATCTTACTACCACCAAATAATTTATAACCACCTGTAGCAAACTTACCTATCTTTAATGCTGTTGCTGCTTTGTTTGCAAATATAGCTTCTGCTATAAATGGAACAGCATTACCCACTATTGAATTAGTTCCATTCATTAAATATTCAGTCCAACCATTATCACTAATACCTGTTCCAAAAAAACTACCACCATATCTTACTTGATTAAATGCACTTGCATATTCAGACATTTCATCAGCAGTTCTTGAAAATACATTACCTGCTTCTCCTTGTTTACCTATTACATAATCAATCCCATTATACATTGCTTTAATAGGATTAATATCAATATTATTTTCTTTCAACTCAGTTCCAGCAATAGCTTTATCAAAAGCATCAATTAATAAGTTTGGAACATAAGTTACATAACCAGCCATATCTTCTAATGAAGAAACTATATTTAATAACCCAGACCCAAGGTATCTTGCAAAACCTGCACCAAGGTCTAATCCATTTTCAATTATTCCTTGAGCTTTTTGTTGTCTTATGTTTTCTTCTGCTATTTGTTTTTCTCTTTCAATTATCTGTCTATCAGCAGCTTCTCTTTGTGATTGGGTTGCAAAGTTTTCTGAAGTAGCAATCTCTTGTCTACTCTCATCAAGAATTTTAAAATTCTTATAATTTTCATAAGTCCTTTGTGCTAAAGCAGCAGTATCAACAGGATTTGTATTTTGATTTATATCTAATTGATATTCAGAATTATTTGGATTAGCCATATTTAATTTAAATTTATTTATTATCGACTGAGAGTGCTTCTAGATGATGAAGTTTTTAATGAACTACCTACATTACTATTTTGATTTGCACCAAATACATTTTCTTTTCTTAATAATTCAGCATACATTTTTTTACCATCTTCACCTTGAAATTCTTTTCCATCAGAAAATTTATAAGTGTTTGTAGCTGGATATATTTTAGTTCCTGTTCCTTGTTCACAAGTATAAAAATATTGAGATTGTTGTTCTTTAGGTAAATTATTAACTGCTCCAGTATACATTGTCTTTGCTTTTTTATCAAAGTTTTTAGCTTCAGCATCAGCAGCTGCAGTTCTAATTACATTTTCTGTAGCTTCACTAAACTTAGCATCTTCTCCTGAAACAATAATTGTTTTTGATGTTTTCTTACCTGATGGTTTACCATCTTTTAATTCAAAAAAAGTTAAAACTATACGTTTTGAACCAATACCATTTACTCCTTGATTATTTAATTTATCAGGTGAAATACTCCAATCAGATGTTTGCATTGCAAATTTTCCATTATCTGAATAAACCATACCCTCATCATCTTCTTTTTCTGTACCACTAAAACCATATTCTCTAAGAATTTGAGAACCACTTGTTTTTTCTGTAACAGTTTTTCCATTTTGAGTACCAGTAGCAAGCATAGCTCCTGTAGACATTAATACAGATAAAACTTTACCAGGTTTAGAATTTTCTTTAATATCATTTGCCATAGCTACTGCTTCAGCTCCACTTGCATAATTCTTTGTTATTTCTCCTACACCAAAGAAATCATAGGTTATACTTTTTTTACTATTATTAGCTACAGATATATCTATTTCTTTTTCTATTATTTCATATAAAGCTTTATTGCTAAAAGGAGAGAACATTTTTTCTGCAGGGTTAAGAGCTGCATATTTTTTAAATTCGGCTAATGTTTGTTGTATATAATGTTGTTTCTGTTGTCGTGTAAGTGGTGACCCATCATATTTATCTAATACATGTTTTGTTACAGCATCAAGAGTAGCTGCATCAACATACTGTTGTTGATTTTGTATTTGTACTTGTAAAGCTTTTGCTGAAGATATATATTGTTTAACTCCTGTACCAAAAGTAGATTTTTTACCATTAATTTCAACATCTACTCCTAATAGTTTATTTTTTGTTAAATATTGGTCTACTTTTTCCCAATCAGCAGCACTTCCTGAAGATTGAGCTGTTTCCCATAATTTTGTAAATGAATCAACATGACTAGAATTTTTACCATCTCTATTAAATGCAGTTGTTATATTAGCAAGCATTGAAGTGCCTTGACTATTTAAATCAGTTTTCTTTTTAGATAAATCATCATTTAATGCATCAAATGTAGTTATACCCTCACCATTAAGATTTACTATCATGTCATCTTTAACATCAAGACCAGCTACTGGATTTTGCATCAACCAAGTTTCTCTTTCTCTTTCTCCAATCAATCTTTGTTTTCGTGCTTCACTTTCTTTTAAATCTGTAGTACCTTTTTCAGTATCTATAAATCCTAATCTTTTAGCATTTGCTGTAGCTATTTCATGTATTAATCCACCATACACAGGAACCTCATTACCAAATTTATCTTGCATAGGAACTTCATTACCTTTTTCATCTTTAGTCATAATTGGTATAAATTGTCCTTTCTTTTCTCCTTCTTTATATCTTCTTCCATATAATTCATCTTCATGCATTAAACCATATTTTAATCTTTGGTCATAATAACCTCTTATTTCTGGGTCATTGTAAAAGTTAGCTACACTTGCTTCATATATTTCATTATAACTAGCTACTTTACTACCATCTACAGTACTTCTAATAAATTCACCATCAAGGAAAGTATTATGAGTTAATTGTGCATCAGGTTTCCAATTCTCTCCTGTCAATTTAAATACTTTACTTTGAGCATCAACATAGTTTGCCATTCTTTCTGACATGTATGAACCTTTACCTTTCTTAGTTTCAGCATCCCATTTTAATCCACCTTCATATCCTAAGAAATTACCATTAGCATCATACTTTGGTCTATCATAATTATTTCTAAATACTCTTTTAAAAGATTCAACATCTTGAGGAAGTACTTGACCTTTTTCTTTTTGAACTCTTTCAGATTCTTGAGCAACCCAATCATCTTCAGCTTTCTTCATATTTATCATATTTCCAAGTTCACCTCTTGTATAATTCTCATGAAGCTCTTGTCCAAATTGTCTTACTTCCCCCATTTTATTTAATGCAGCTAATGGAGTACTGTGAAGATTAAGAGTATAATCCATAATCTTTTTTTCAGCTTCTTTTATAATCTCATTCTTTCTTGCATCATCAGATGCATGAACATTAGCTTGTAGATATTTTTTTAAATCTGTAAGTAACTGACCTTGAGTATCTAATTGAGTATCAACACTTTTAACTGCTGTCATGATTGCTTGTTCAGGTATCTTATACATGAAATCAAGCATTTCAGGTTTTGATGTTTTATAAAATCTTCCCATGACTATTTAAATTTAAGTTTCTTTATTTTATCTAATGCAGCTTGTAAATCACTTATTTGTTGAAAACCATCAATCATTGGAATTCCTGTTTTAGTAATTTTCTTACTAGTAGTTGGTTTAACTTCTTCTTTTTTTGTTCCAGTAGTAGTTGGTACTACAGGAGCAGTTTCAGATTTAACTTGTTCTTCTATTACTTTTTGTGCTTGTTCAGGAGTTAATTTCTTATCAGTATTAGGGTCATATAATTCTAAACCATTTGCACCTTCTCTTGTAGCAATACCATATTTTGAATAGTATCTAGAAAGACTAAGTACATCTTTATTGTACTTTGCAGTATTCATATCCTTACCTTGTTTTTGCATAAGGGTAGCTTGATTTGTCATATTTTCTACCATGTTAGTGTAGAAGTTATCAAGGTTCTGCAATTCTTTTTCACGTTTTCTTTCTTCACCTGACATTATTACTTGGTCTTGTTGATTTTCCATTTGTGCTTTTTGACCTAACATCTGCATCATCTGTTGAGCATAAGCATTGTAAGCTTGGTTCTGTGCTTGGTTAGCTCCCATATCAGCAGCAATATCCATTGCTCTTAAAGTATTAACACCTCTTGCAGAATTTCTACCTCTTTGTCTTCCAGCTTCTTCTTGAAGTTTAATATCACTTAATTGTTTATCTCTGTTAATAGCAGCAAGTGCTTGAGCTTCTTGCATAGCTCTTAATCCTTCAGCACCATATTCTCTATAATCATTTACTTCTGCTGGAGTCATCATTCTATTCATCATAGTGCCCATCATTGGTCCAAGACCACCATATAAAGTACCTGCCATGCCCATTAAGTCACCACGAGTATAATCTAAACCTTTACCTGATTTAGTTTTATCTGATTTAGTACCTTTATCTTTTTTAGGTTTACCACTCTTATCAAACAACCCACTAAAGAAATCACCTGTTTGGTCTACTGCATTGTTTAAGAAGTTCATAAACTTATTTCCTTTTTTACCACCAGTTTTAACTTCAGGTTTAGTACCACCAAATTTAGTTGGGTCTTGAACAGCAGCAAATAATAAATCATTCATTGTTTGATAAGGGTCAAAAGGACCAGGAGCATAAGGGTTTTCTACCCATTGTCCATTTATTTTTATAAGGTTATCCATTTCTTCAATTGGAGTTCCTTGTTGCATATATCTTTTCTTATCTTTTTGAAACCCATAATCAGCTAAGTTTACTCCTTGAAATAAATCTGAACCTTCATCTGGTACAGTAATTGTTTTATTTGGATTATAGGGTGTACCTGTTTTAATTTTAGGTTCAGTAGTTGGAACAATAGTAGGTTCTATTATTGGAGCAACAGGTTCAGGGATAACTTGTTCAGTAACAACAGGTGCTGGAGGATTGTAACTATATTTATCAAGATTAGAAAGTTTTGACATATATGTGTTATTAGCTGCATCAAGATTTGTCCAATCTTTCATGCCTTCACTCCAATAACTCCAATTATTATTATCATTACGATAATAAGTATTTGGTAAAAGTCCAGCAATATTTTGATAAACTTTTCCTACACCACTAGGAGGAGTACCATTATCAAGTCTAGGAATATAACCACCATACATCATCATTCCCATTTGTTGCATCATAGCAGGGTCTTGCATTAAACCAGCCATTGCTTGTTCTTGCATCATAGCTTGTTCTTGTTGAGCTTGTTGTTGATTAGCTTGTTCTTGCATAGCCATATCTTGTTGCTCTTCTAAAGATGCAGTTTCTTTTTGTCTTTCCAATGATTGTCTTAAGAACTTATCATGTGGAGATTTACCTAATAGCTTTTCTAACTTAGCAATATTTCTTTCTCTTTTATCTTTTCTGTCAGCCATAGTCTTACCATTTATTTTAAGTCTATCAGAATATACTTTAGTACCTTCAGGTAATGCAACAGGTATTCCTCCATTTTCATGACTTGGTCCTTGAAACTCTCCCATCTGTCCATTAGGCATTTCATACATTTCTTCTCCTTCTACTTCAACAGGAATATTTTGAGGTACTTGTCCACCTTGTGCATAAGAACCATACATCATTTGTTGCATATACATTGATGGGTCAATTATGCCACCCATTCTTTTTTGTTTTAGTGCCATAGGAGTTTGAGGTGCAATTTGTTTAGCTTTAGGTTGAGAAAACATTGGAGAAAGATTATCTTCATAAACATCTTTCATTACACTAGTAGTTCCTAATGCATCACCAACTGTTTCTAAATATTTATTAGTCTTAAAAAAATTACCAGCTTTACCAGCTGGAACTACACCTATCATACCTAATATGTTATTAAAAGTACCATTTGAATTTCCTTCATAAAATATATTTCTACCTGCTTCATAAGCATCATCAAGACTTAATGCATTTCCAAGAATAGGTGTATATTCTAAAATATTTTCAACAAAAGAATCTGGTTTATCAATTGTAGCAGGGATGTTATCTATAATTGGAGTTGCAAGGTCACTTCCTAAATTTCTATATCTTTTAGAATCTTTACCTGCTGCCTTTACTCTTTTTTCATACATTGTAGGTTTTTTAGCAGTAACAACTACTTCATCAGTTACATATTCTCCTGACTTCATTCTTTTTTTCTTAATTGGGTCACCACTAACTACCCCTCCTGTAGCCATAGTAAAGCCTGTATTAGGTTTCACAGCTCTCATTTCTTCTTCAGGTTCTCTAATAGATTTAACCATATCAGTTACAGCTTTAGTTGTACTATTTACTAAAGCATTAGATGCTACATCAAAAAGTATAGGAGCAAGTTTGCCACCCCAATTCATTTTAGGAAGTTTGTTATTCATATCATCAGCTATTGTACCACCATAAGCTCTTTTACTTAAATTAAGTGCTTGAGCATAATATTCACTTGGCGAAAGACTTTGGTTTAAAGCATTAATTATTTTTTGTGATTTTGTTGGTTGACTTTCATCTATTAGCTTTATACTTTCATTCTTTTTAATCATTTCTTTTGGTAATTTCCAAGGTGTAGTTTTTTGTTTTGCTTTACCTTTAGGAGTATATGTTGCTCCTACTTTAACTTCAAAAGGTGATGCTTTATCTTTTTCTTTTTGAGCTTCACTTAAAGTTTTATAATCAACTCCAGCTTTAACTCCAAAACCATTTCTATTATATCCAACATTAACACCTAATTTATTAGTAGCAGGATTTTCTTCTGTAGCAAATTGTCTTTCATAATTAGCATCTGCATTAAAGTTTTTACCTTTATATCCAACTTTAGCATCTAAACTTCTATTTCCAGTTTCTTCTTCAAGGTCTAAATTTGTTTTGTAATTTACATTAGTTGCAAATTTTTTACCCTTATAACCAAGTCCTGTTCTAACATCAAAGTTTTTATTTTTATAATCAACAGCTGCATTACTAGTGAAGCCTTGTTTTTCAGGAACAAAGTTAAGATTAAAATTATAATTAGGGTCAAGTTTATTTCCAGTAAATCCAAGATTACCAGTAAATCCTTTTTTAGAATAACCTAGTTTAGCATCATGTATAAGTGGATTTTGATTATCTCTTGATATTGCATACTTAGCAGTAAGTCCATTTTTATCATAGTCTAATAACCCTAAATTAAAATTACTATTTTGACCATCATTAGCTTTATTACTTTTAGCACCAATAGATTTAAAGTCATCTTTTTTACCACCCTTATAATTAAAGTTAGTACCTATGCCACCCACATTAAAACCTGCTGTAATATCATAATCATTTTGATTACCAGTAAATCCAAAGTTACCAGTAACTCCATCTCTATCATAATTTAAACCAGCATCATAATTATATGGAACATCTTTATTTTTTGTTGCTTTAAAGTTTGCATCAAATCCATTACCTGAATATCCTGCACCAAAATCAAAGTTAGGATTTTCTTTATTGAAATTATAATTGTAATCTCCAGTAAATCCATATTTATCAAATCCTAAATTAAACTTAGCATTAGGATTATTTTCAGCTGTAGAGTTTGTATAATCAGCACTACCTTTAAATCCAAATCTATCTCTATATCCTAACCTTGCATTCAAATTTAATTGTGAGTTAGGATTATCACTAGCAAATGTAAAGTCATTAAGAGGAGCTAATTTTCTATCATTAGTTATACTTGTCATTTGATTAAATGGTCCTACTTTATAACCTAATCCAACATTGTTTAATCCAGATGACATTCCTCTTATATTAGGATTAAATCCTGATTGCCTTAAACTTTTATTTAATCTTTCTTGAAATGGATATACAGTTCCACCATTATTCATGATGATTTTTTTGTTAGAAAGTTTATTTTTTTTCATATCATTAGTTATTATTCCACCATTAGCGGCAGTAGATATAGGAGAATTATTTTGATTATTTACAAAAGAATTAAACATTCTAATAACATCTTCTTCTTTAAAAGGAATCATTAAATCTTGTATTTGTGACTTTAATGAATTTTCTTTACTCATACCTTTTAAAGGAGTAAGTTCTAAATTCTTCTTTAATTCATCATAATGTTTCTTTTCAAATCTTTCATTAACTGGGTCATACATGTTATTATCTAACATCCATTTTCTAACAGCATCTACTCTTGCTTTTACTTCAGTAGGTCTTTCATAATATTCTTTGTCATTATAAATTTCTTTAAAGTCTTCTGGTAAATTAGCTTCATCTATTGTAAATGGATTATTAGAATACTTTAAACCTCTACGACCTAGTGTAGAAGCATGAGAAAGTTCATGTAATTCTGTAGCTGGTAAATCTTGATTTTCATTTATAAATACAGTATGAGGATTATTTACTTTACTCTTATAAGACCTTATATTTTTAGCATAATTTAAAAGACTTTCTGTAAGATGTGGGTTATCCATTATAGTGTTATAACCATAATCACTTATAAAATTTTGTTTGCTTTTTTCTAATTCTTCTAATTGAGCATTCATTCTATTTTTTTCATCCTCAGAAAATTGAGGATAATAAACACCTTCCCAAGCTCCTTTGTCAGAATTTTCATAATCACCAATCTTAACAGTATTTAAATTGTTATTTATAAATTGTCTGTAATCATAAGCTTCATTAGATATATCTGCTATAGGTTTATTTGTCATAGCAGCATACCTTTCATTAAACAAAGGACTGTTTGTCATTTGTTTTAAAAAGTCTACTGATGCATCTACACACTCAACTCCATTCCATACATATCCTTCAGGGCAAGTAGTAATCCCACCAACAGCCATTTTCTTTTTAATCTTTTTTTCTTGAGCAAGCATCTCCTTAGTAGGTTCTTTTCCAGAACCTTTATTTGCTCTAATGTTATCCCAAAGACCTCTTTGAGAATATGAACCATCTGCTCTTTTGATTAATTTTTTAGACATTATCTTATAGAATTTTGCTCTGTTTCTAATGTGAAGTTAGTGGTTAGTTCTACATCCTCAAAGTTAGTGAATCTTAATCTTATAATCAAATATTTATCTCTAAAGGATTCTTGGTCATACCAATTCTTATTGGTACTTATTACAGAAACATTAATTACTTTATCAATAGGATATGATGAACTTATTGCACTCCATTCTTTAGTAAACATTGGAAGTCCATAATTAATTCTTAAATCTCTAAAATCATTTATAGTCCAATCTCTTTCTGTTCTATTTATAACAATAGATGTAGCATTATTTACAGTTTGATTTTCAAAATAATCTTGAGGATTAGCTTGAGTATCTTTAGGAATCATTTGAACTTCACCTGATATTTGTCTATGGTTATAAACAGTCAAGTAATTAAATGTTACATTTTTTAACTCATAATAATCTTGATTAGTACTATCATATTTTTGAGCAATAGTTTGTAATTGTAAATCTTGCCAAAGTCTAGTATTTAATGGATTAGATACTGATACTGTTTCAATTATATGTGAGTAAAGAGTACCATAATACTTTTGATATAATCCTTGAATATTATGTTTCCACTCTGTTTCTCCATTAGCTGAGTAAAAAGTATTTTGGTCTTGAGAATAGAATAGTGGAAGATAAGAATGGAATGATACCCAAGTTTTAGTTAGCAATGAAAATGAAATTGTAAATGATTTATTTTCAAAATGAACTAAACTATTAAGAGAAATATTTTTAAAACTTGTACCTCCATTATACATTACAAAACTATTAGTATCTACATTAAAATATATTTTACCAGGAACTAAATCTAAATATCCTGCTTCAATACTTATAATTTTAAAATCTTTTAAGTAATCAGGTCTTAATAGATAATCTCTTTTAGTAAAGATAACTCTTTGATGTCTTGGGTCAAATACTGAATGAATACCTATACCATTAGGATTATTAGGATTGTCAGCATTAGGGAATACTTCACCTGTAAGGTCAAAGAATTGTTGAGCAAGATATGGTTTAAGATATTCTTGAAACCAATTATACATACCCTCACCACTTATCTTTGCTAATCCTCCTTCTGCACCACTAACAAGATATAAACTCTTTTCATATTCAGAAGCATAAAATATACCAAGAGGTGATTTAAGAATACTCCATTTATGATTAGTACCTGCACTACCCATATCTGAATCTACCATTTTTCTTGGGGGTATTGAGAAATATTCTCCTGTACCTATGTATGTAACTACTTCATTAATAATACTTTGTTGTACATTTTGAGGTAGTAACCATAGACATTCTTCAGTAAATACAAATAATGAATTATTCTTTCTTACTAATCCTGTAATACCACCATGCTCTGCTTCTATATCTCTATAATTATTAGCTAAGAATGTTCTATAATTATCAGCAAGCTCTTCTTGAAAACTTGTTTCAGAATAATATACTCTATCAGGAAAAGACTCTAAACAATCTGAACAACATTCATAATTAGATGGTAATGGAAAATAAACTTTTTGTTTATCCATTCTACTAAAATCAACATTGTAATGATATATCTCTGGACAACACAATCCTTTATATAACCACTTATCTTTATCTTCATCATAGTATAACCACCTTTCTACAAAGTAATCTATGATTTTAGGATATTGATAATTATAGTAAACTCCACAACTATGATTTTCTACTTGTCTTAAAGCAGTATTAACTTCTGATTCTGTATATACACCTATAAGATGTTCATTTGCAAGTGCTATAAAATTACCAAAAACACCTGTAAATAAACTATCTAACTCAGTATCTTTAACCGTTTTATCTAATTCAGTATCTTTAAAAGTATCTACAAATCCTTTAACTATCAATGCTGATACTCCAATAGAACCTAATGTAATTGCAGTAATAGCTATAATTGCAGGCAAAGTAGTAGGAATAAGTACACCTGCTGCACCAAGTACTGCTGATACTGCTAATCCTGATGCTCCTCCTGCTGTAAGTGCAATACCAACTGCTGCTACAACAATTACTAAACCTAAAACTAATTCACCTATTATACCACTAAACATTTCTCTTAAAAGAGAATTAGAAAGATTGTAATGAGTAATAGATACATCACCTGCATATAATCCAAAATCACTTCCTGTTGAAGGTGCAGTTAACATGCAATTATGCATTTTATAATACTTAATTGAATTAAGATTACAATGTACATCTCTTTCTACTCTTAAAGTTACATAAGGAATATGCCTACCAGTTGAACCACCTCTATAAGGAAGATTTTGACCTAATTTAAGCATCTGTACTCTGTTAGACCAAGATACATTATATTGCCTATATCCTGTTTCATAGTTATCATCATACGACAAAGCATTTGATGAAAGTATTTTTAACTTTGCAAAATTCCTATCACTATTAGTTGTAAATGTTCCTTTGTATACTTGAGTTCTTCTTTCTATAAGTGGGTCAACATCTACAAACATAGACCCTGCTCCATCAAATTTTTTACTACCTAAATTAACATCATCATAATTAAACTCTCTTTCAAGTTTTAAATATTCAGGAATGAGTAAATTATTTTGATATTGAAATTTAGGATTTAACAAATATGAATGTCCATCATCATCATCATTACCTTTTGTAAAATAAGAAAATGTAAGATATTGAAATTTAGCATCAGTATATCTTGCTCTACCTGCAATACCTGCATCAAGTATAGTTCTATTAAAATCATCTCTTTCAGCTCTAACAAAATAATGACCTATAATATCAGGATGTGGGTATTCTACATTAGTAAATTTAATTCCTAAAAGCCTAAGTGTACTGCTATTTACATAATTATCATAAGCAAAATTAACTGAATGTGTAATTGTAAATTCAGCAGTATAAGTAGTTAATGTACCTGAATAAAGTATGTCAGAAAATACATCAATTCCATCAGCTGATATTTGAGTATCTACTGTAAATGTAAAAACTCCATTAGTTAAATCATCTTCATTAATAGTTTGAGTTACAGGAGTTTGGGGTGTTGGGGGTGGTACATTATACTTATAATCAACAGTTAAATCAAGTGGTAATCCAGGTGTAGGCCACTCTTCATCAGTATTTAAAGTAACTGTTACTGTAAGACTATAAAATGTAGATAGTGAATTATCATTATCTACATGAGTTTCTAATCCTCTTGATGGAAATCTATGATGTCTTATAGGTGTATTTACAATTGGATTACCACATATATCTGTTCCCCAATAATCTCCTGATGCACAAGAATCTATATCTTCATAGTTAGATTGACTACATTCCCAGTATGCCATTTGTCCTTCTAATGGACCTGTTTTAATTGCAGTTTCATATACTCTCCACTTTTCTACTTTAGGAATTAAACCATCATTATATGCAGTTTCTAATGATATTGGAACAATATGTTCTATATCATGATTCCAATCTTCTATAACTGAATCATCATCTGTAGGTTCACAATCTTCTGTATTCCAATTCCATCTTTGATTTTTAGGTGGTCCAGGAATATGATAAACAGGAGATTCAAATCCATCAGCAAATACATAAACTATTCCCATAGCATATACTTCACCACCCATAAATCCTACACATTCAAATGGAGATAAAGGATTCTTAGGATTGCCTACTTCACTAATATCTTTATCTCCTATTTCTTTAACTATATAACGAGAATGTATTTTAGATGCATATTGTTGGAATCCACAAAAGTTTACTTGTTTACCTTTTGTATTAGCAAGTAATAATTTATTTTCTAACTGCTCTATATGTCGAACAACTTCTATATCAATTTTACCTACTTTAATTTCTTCAGCAGATATTTCTGTATAACCATTTAATCCACCATCAAATATAAATGTAGTTTGAGTAATTGGTATGTTAGGAGATACAACAGTTTTGTTTACTATTCCTGTAAATTGACTTGCTTTTATTACTGCTATTCTATAAAAACTAAAGTTAGAATCTAAATTAGAAAGATTAAGTTGAATAGCTTTATTAGTAGGTGAGGGTACACCAGCTAATCCATCATATTCTAATTGAGATGAACCATCAATAAATTGATATGCAGAGTATATACTATCATGATAAATATTAATAGGTCTTGAAGTTACAATCCAATTAGTAGGATTACCATCTTCATTAAGTAACTGAATTGAAAAGTTATATGACCCTGCTTCTAGTTGACCACCATTAATTACTTCAGCTTCAGAAAAACATGGTACTTTAAAATCTTGAATCAAATTAAATTTAGTACAATTCCACTTTTCACCTGTAAATGGTGGAAGAGGTATAGAAGATTCAAGATAAGCTATATAAGCATCACTATAATAATCTTCTAATTTAGCAAAGTTAACTTGTCTTACAGAATTTAATCCATCAGTAAAATACACTACTGTTTCACAACCTCTTCTTAATCTATATGTTGCATCTATTTGATATTCAATACTAAATCCTAAACATTCAGAATTTACTACAGAAGTATAATCACAATTCTTTACTGTACCTATTTCACTATTAGTTCCATTAGTACTAAAGATAACTATCTCATTATCTTTAGTATAAACTTTACCTATTCTATAATATCCATTAGGAAGAGTGTAACATTCCTCATTTCCTTTTTCATTAGATAGCATTGTTCTGTTACCTTCATTAGTTTCATTAACAGCATTTAATGCATATCTATATGATTCTTTAGGTTGGTCAACAGGATTAACATCCTGCATCATACCTTTATTTGGTCTGTTTACATTTTTTTCCATTAGATATATGAGTTGTGATATCCTCTAAAATAATTTCTAAAGTCAGGGTCATTAAACTTACGAGATTCAGGTCTTGACATTTTACCAAAAAATCCATAATACCTATTAATACGAGGTAGCATATAATTTCTTTGTTCAAGAATATTCTGCCATTGGTCAACACCTTTAGGCATCATAGCTCTATTACGAGCTTGTTTACAATACCATTGCCAATCTTGCTCAGCTTTTTGTAATTTACCTACTGACCCATCTCTATTAGCATAAAACTCTCTTTCCATTAACTTCATTACTATGTATTTAGTAATGGCAGTAGTGTAAGCATAATGGTCAGGTATCATTGGGTAACCTTGTTCATCTACTTGTTGTCTTACATAACTTAATACTACTTGACCTTTTTCAAATGAAAATCTAAGAGTATCTCCATTAACAATTGTATATTCATCAAACATTCCAACATGCTCACTATATAGTTTAGCTTGATTAGGATGTGTACATACAATAGAATTAAAGAATGAATGATTAGTTAATCTTATAGTAGAAAAGCAATTATTAAAAAGATATGATGAAGAGTAATAACCTGATTCACTTCTTAAATCAAAGTAAGGTCTATAGTATGCTAAATCATAAGCATCTATTGGTTGACCATTACAATCAATAGCAACAGGAATAGCAGCTCCTTCTTCAACAGGTTCTTCCATTGCAGCTATTACATCTGATGGGCATAACCCACATTCTTTTTTATCATCAAAACAAATATTTCTTGCTAATTGAATAATAGCATGTAGTCCATTAGGTAATTCACATTGATGATTTTTAACTTCTATAAATGCTACTGCTTCTTCATAAAGTGTAATAGCACCAATAGCTTGTAAAGCTTCAGCTGTCCATTCAATAACATCAGATTCATTTATGTTTTCAAGAGAACCAAAATCTCTCCTGAGTTTACCAAGAATCCTATTTACTGAAACATGGGGTGTAACTTCATTACTCATAGTTATTTATATTTTCCAATATTTGATTTATTAAATGTTAATGGTGAGTACCTTCCTTCTAATATCAGATATTCTTTTCCTTCATTTATTTTATTGAAGAGTAACTTTTTACTTTTTCTATTAGGTACATAAGTATATAAAAATTTAGTGTGTAATAACATAGACACTCTTGACCACATAAACCTATATCTTATTCCATCTGAGTGTTCATTAAAGAAATATACCTTTTGATTTTTTTCTTTACATTTATCACAAGTTTTCCAAAGCTTATGAGTTTCTATCCAATTTACTGTTAGCCCATCTATACCTTCATCTGTTACTTTAGGCATTAATTTTTTACCTATAATTTCTACTACTCCAAGTTTTTCAGGGACATATACTCTTTCTCCTTCTAAAACACAATCCATTAAAAACTCTGCAAATGAATTCATTAATTTTAAATATTCACCTAAAGATAATTTTCTAACAGAATGATGATGTTTCTTTTTATAATAGTTTTTATATGCTGTTCTAAATGTTTCTAATTGTTTTCCTTTACTCATATTACTTAGTTGTCTGTTCTGGATTATCCTTACTATTATTAGATGAGTCTTCTTGCGCTTGATTAAATATTGATATTAACTCTTGTACACTTAATTCTACTACAGCATCTACCATAGAGTTATCTAAATGAAACTCTCTATCAAATACTGATAAACAATTATCTACTGTAGGACAATACATTGGATAGTTATAACCATCAACTGGGTCTTCTAACAATATTTCTATTCTTATTACTTCAGTATCATTTTTAGCAGTAACATAAAGATACTCACCTGTTATAAAGTAATCAGGTTTATGAGAAGTATATTTATCATACTGCTTGTATTTCTTATCTTGCCAAGTTAATTCAGAATACACTATGTTACCATCTAAAGATGTAACACTTCTAATAATGTGTCCATTCATTCCTGACAATGGTTTTGGAAGTGGATATTTAGTTTTGTAAATACAACATCCTAATGGTGGAATACAAGGACACTCAGTTATAGGTGCTATAACAAGTTCTACACAAGGCAATACTTGATAGTTAATACTTGCTATAAATTGTCTTTTGTTTATTCTTTCATAAAGTAATCTTCCTCTTATAGTTTTGAGCTTACTATATATGTGTCTTGAGTTTAATCTGCTATCATCAGACTTTACACCTTTAGAATATAAAGCTTGTATTCGTTGTATAATTTCTTTAATAGTCATCTTAAGTTATTAATTATGATGTTAAGAATTCTTTTAATTGAATTGTAAAGTCATTACATTTTCTTACTTCATAAGTACCATTCTCCTTTAACCAAATTACAATTCTTTCTTTTGGTTCTAATCCTAATTGTTCTAACAGGATTTGATAATAAGATAATTGAATTTGATATTTACAATAAGGTGTGTTAGGAGTATATTCAAAAGGATATAACAAATTACCATACTGCTTATCTAAATCAATATTAGTTTTATAGTCAGCTATTACTAAATGATTTTCTTTATTATTCCATAATAACAAGTCAGTAGTTCCTGCATATTCATGTTCTAATGAATACATTTTTAACTCAGTAGCTACTACACTATAATTATTAGATAGAATGTAATCATTTATAAATTGCTTACCTGCAAGTTCTTGTTTACAAGATGGCTCAATACTATTGTCTTCAATATAATTTTCATTAAACAAATGTACTCTAGTTCCTTTAGTTGCAGAGTATTCTCTTTTATCTTCCCATTGTTTTAATACAACATTTGTTTTTACATTTTTCTTTTTTGCAACATTTGCAGCTATTTCTACTTCTTTAAATTCATGAACATGTTTCTTAATCATTGAACTTACAGAGTTAAGTATCTTATTGTTTACTCTGTACAAGTGTCTACCTTCTTCAAATTCTAAATCTAAGAATGCATTGTTAATAATTTCTTGAACTTGTTGTAACTCTAACATAAAAAAGATATTTGTTTGAGTAACAAATATCTTAATTTTTATTGAGAGTTTCAATTTAATCTTAATTATTCTTTTCTAATCTTTCAACTAATGTAAGTAACTTTTTCATTAGTGCTGTGTTATTTTCTATAACGTGATTGTTAGAACTAACTGTATCTAATAATGTTTTTCTATCTTCTGCAACATATTTTAAAAGTTGGTCTTCTATTTCTTTTAACCTACTTTCATTCTTCTTATGAAGAACAAAAAACTGTTTACCCATAAAGTAAATAATACCAATCATGATAATAGCAAATACACCTAAAATGCCATAGTTAGTAAGATAGCTTATTTCTTGGGGTACTTGTAACAATAAGGATTTCATTTTAATTTTGATATTTATTATGTGATTTAAACTCAACTACTGGTAAATGCTTTACCCACCAACAGTCTATATTTTTGTTTTCAAATATTTGGTGTAAAGGTATAATCCAATTCTCTTCTACATCCAATAAAGGAGTGAATGGCTTATATTCATCATAAAATTTATCAGACAAATATAATCTTTCTTCTTCATCTAAAATACCGCCTAACATAATTATAATTTTTATTCTTCTGGTGATGGAGGCTCAGGTTTAGGTATATATTCAATCAAAGGCAAATCTTTTACCCATTGGAACTCAGGAGTTACACATTGGTCAATCTCTTCAACTGAAATTATCCAATCGTCATTTGCATCCTGAATTGGGTTAAAATAGCTGTCTTCATCATAAAGCTGACCTATTAAGCTATCTTTTTCTGTTATTGTTAATAGTCCTACTTCTATCATACTTGTCTACCTAAAGTTGTGTTAAATGCCTGTACTATTGTATAATAATTAAGTGCTTCTGCATCTGTTAACCCATCTCCGATACTTGCAAATGCGCATTGTTTTGTAGAGTAAAAAGCAACTGTCCCATTTCTATTAATAGCTCCTAAATAAACACTTGCAGTTGAAGGAGTTGTTGATGCTGTTGTGCCTGTTGCAAGTTTTAAATTATTACGAAAACCGTTTACAACATTTGAAGCTGTTCTGTTACCAATATAAAACGCTCTTGAATCTGTATCAGAATGTGTTATGTACGTACTTGTTGAGTTTATATTGTAATAAGTTAAATTTGATGTTCTAATTTCTAAGACTAATTTATTGTCAAAAGAATTACTTCCATTTGCTGCACCAATTTCAACTTCTGTTAAGTTGCTATTTGTTCTGCTGTAATATGAAATGTGAGTGCTATTTTGAGTTAAAATAGTACTTGGAACTAAAAAACTATTTGCAAAAGCATTAACGCCATTTGGAGTTGCACCTGTACTGCTATGAGTCCAACCACCGCTAAAAACTAAGCGAAAAGCTGCATTTGTATCTTGCGGGTCTTTCAAATTCCATTTGTGCAATGCAGCAGTACCCCCAACAAACGGGTACATAGCTTTTACTTTATCCCAAATTCCTGCTGCTTTTGTATTAACTACAAGTGTATTAATTGCATTTTGTTCAATAGTATTTGTTATTCCTGTTGCTGTAATAAAAGCTTGTGCATTAGGGTCAAAAAGTGGGGCAGTTACTCTTGCTTTAATATAAACTCCCATAGTTAAACTACAAATTGATTTAACCAATTATTTACCATATCAGGCACATCTGTGTCTTCCCAAGTATTTACATATGACATATCTTCTGCTCTTAATCCAAATGTAGCATTATTAGCAAATAACTTTATATCAACAGATAATAGTTTATCTACGGCTTTATCTAATATAGTATTTAGATTTACTTCCATAATGTTAGTAGTAATCTCTACTTGAAACTGAGGAAACTTATATGTAGCCATTGTATTATTTTTTTTATGTTATGAAAGTGTTGTTCCAGTTACTGTGAAAGTGCGGCAGGGAAGATATCTTTGTCCTGATGATGTTGTTTTTGAAGTTCCTGTTAATATTTTTGTTGCATTATTTATTGCATATGCTTGTGTTGTTGTTGGATGTGATGTTGTTGATGACCAAAATATTTCATTTGTATTATTATTGAAAGGCGCATAATTCAACCCCCTTAATGAATCCATAGTATTAAGCAAAAATAATTCATAAATATTTGGCAATCTCCATCCTGTTGTAAATGTTCCTATACTTACTATTAATGCTCCATCTATTGCATTATTCCAAGCAATATCAACTCCATTTGATGTCCTTCTCCAACCTAAAACCGTAGAACCATCATAGGTACTCCAGTCGATAACTATGTTATTTGTGTATGTTTGTCCACCTAACTCATCAGTAAATCTGTTCATGTTTGCGAAAGGATTATTTTCAGCAAGTATTGTAAAACTTATACTTCTACCTCTTTTTAAGTCACCATCGTCACCTGTGCGATAGCTTGTAGTTTGTCCAGTTTTTATTAACTGTGCCGTACTTCTATTACCGCTTGGAGGAACTGCTTTTATGTATGTGTTCATAGTTATGCTTTAGTAATGTTTAAGTTAATAACTGCTGCTGTATTTACTGTAACTGTTATTTTACTACCTACTGCAATAGTATTTGTAAGTGTATAGGCTGCACCATCATCAAGTATTGTAGTAGTAGGACTATTTAAAATATTGCTTATTGTATTAATCTTTAAATCATAAGGAGCGTAAAAATCCACCGTTAAGGCATCCATAAGCTCAACCGTATAAAAAATGCCACGATTAACCCAAAGTGTGCCGTTATACTCCAAAGAATTACCATTAGCAGCATTTGTGATGCTTACATCGTGAAGCTCATCTAATTCCCAACCATTCATCACCTTGACATAAATTTTTCCATTTATTGCATGTGAATATTCCACATATCCAATCACAACAATGTGCCCTGCTCCTGTTGGTTTGACTTTTGTTATCTGTCCTGCTGTTGTTGGACTAAGATATAGAACATCACCATCTGCCCATGTTTCACCCTGCAAACTTCCTGTTGTGTTGATATCTGCAATCTGACCTACACACACAATGAATCCTTCCTGATTAGTAGCAATTGTTTCACATACCAATCCAATTGTGTCTGCACTATTTGCATCATTGTTCCCTTGTGCCAATTCAACTGCTAATCTTTGACCTTGTGCCCCTGATATCCTTACTGCCTTATACCCTGCTTTGGTCAATGTTTGATTTGGTGTGACTTTATTTACTACCCTTGCATGAATATGCTGTCCAACATTTGATATTGTGTTTCCACCTTTCAATCCCAAATTCAATGTTCCCAATGTGTCATTCCATGCCAATTCACCTTCTGCAACTGAATGTCCTAATGATGTTGCAAAATCTAAATAATCTAAATCAACAATTGATTTATTATTAGCTGTGTTACCATTTCCTAATACAGTTTCGAGGTCAGCTGAACCACTACTTGCTTCATAGTAGTCAAACTTACCAGTTATGGGATTTAATTTATATGGCATATTAAGTAGTAGTTATGTTTGTACAATTATTATTTGCATCATAAGTAAATGCCTGAGTAAACATTAAAATAGCACCTTCATAGTGTTCAGCAAGAGTTACATTATTATTAACATCATAAGTATAATCAATTGAATTACCTGGAGTAGTACTCCAATTAGCATATAATGTAGTTGTATATAATAATTGAATTATATCTGAAACTTTATTTATTGCAAAAATAGTATCTGCACTACTTTCACAAGCACATAGTAATGCTCTATTTATTTGTTTGATATCTTCTCTAGTTCCCATCTGTATTTTTATTTTTGAGTTTTTCAATAGTTCTTGAGATAGTGTAAACACCCATATCAGCAAACATTGCAAGTAATATAGCTTCAGTAATAAATCCCTCATTACAAGGTTTAGAACTATATAGACAAGTTACAAATGCAATAGTAATTAGTACAGACCATAAAACAGTTCTTACAGGTCTTTGGTAATTCTTTATCAAAATTAATACTTTTTCCATAATTATTTTAATTTTTAATATTCATCACAATCAATTAAAGTTAATCCTATTCCTGAACCTGAGCCTGAACCAGTATCACAAGATACATTAACATTTACTTTTCCTGAAAAACAAAGAGTACAAACAACATCTTCAGTAACTACAGTAAGTCTTACTTTAATAACTGCTTCTATTTTTTTAAATACCCCAGGAGAACAAGTGGAAGATATTATTGCTGTATGAGATGGAGATAAACCTATTGAGTTACTTGTATTGTACACTATAGGTGAACTTGTAGTAAGATGTGTAAGAGAACCTATACAAGGATTACAAGGAGAACCTGACATTCCAAAAGGATAATGGTCAAATAATCCAACAGATACATTTTGTAATTTATATTCAAATGTTGCAATGTTTGCATAATTTAATCCAAGTGAACTTAAGTTAGTCAATTGAAAATTAATATTATACAAAGCTCGCAGTTTAACTGATAATCCTACAAGTGTATTACTAATGTTTGATACAAACATTGAACTTAAAATATTAATTTCACCAAAATCTACACAATCAAATCCTTCTCCTCCAGGACCTGGGTCAGGTAATGGACAATTAATAGTTATATTATCAGTTGTAGTACAACCATTTGAATCAGTTATAATAACATCAATTTCATCTCCATTATTTACAGATTGACCTGGACTAAAAACACCAGGTGTTATTTGTGTAAAGTTTCCATAAGGACTTCCATTTATACTTCCTGTAACTGAATATGGTGCATTGCCACCTGAAGGAGTTACTGTTAATAATGCTTCTCCTGTGTTATTACCTAATCCATCAGTTAAACATTCAACTTCAAAATTAGATAAAATAGTAACTGTTTTACAATCAAATGGACAATCTATAGTTCCTCTTTGTACTAATGAAACAACTCCTAAACTATCTATTACATAAAATGAAAATGTAGTACCATTAGGTAAGTTTTGACATAAATTTCCACCATCTAAAAGTATAGTACCATTTGGTACACCAACTACTGTATATGGAGGAGTTCCACCTGATGCTTGAATACATAATGTACCTGTATCATCTTCTTGACATTCATAAGCAGATGATATTAATAATGGGTCAAAATAACAAGTACCATTATCTATTGTAGCAAGTGGGTCATAGTTAACAGCTTCAGGGTCAGTACATCCCCCTCTGTAATTAATTTTATCATCCCAACTTCCTGTACACTTATCAGTATCAGTAACAACAACTTCTACATTACCCCCTACTGAACTACTAAATAACAATATTGGTTCTAATGTTAATACATTAGCTACACTAGATACTAATTGAAAAACACTTGTATCATAAGTCCAACTATAAGAAACAGGCAATACAGCATTTGCTACACTAGCTGTAAATACAAAGTTATTATTTACTATAGTAACAACTACATTAACTACAATGTTACATGCAACTGTATTTGATGCTTCACTACTTGTACATGGAAGATTAGAACCCTTTAAACAAGATAAATCAATAGGTTTACAATCTAATCTATTGAGATAAGATTTGATAAAATTTTCATTAGATGTATCATCAGAACAAAGCATTCCAAATTTTCTTCGGAGTACTCTATCATACATTTCTTTGACTATGTTACAGTTCCACTTTTTCATATTAGCAGCCGCAGGTTACACAAGTTTGGTTAGTACCTAATTCAGAACAAAGCTTATTAAATATTGCACACAACTCATCACAATTACACCCACAATTTGAACCTTCAGTTAATGTATAGTGTAAAAGAAATATATTTGTTGCTGTTTTATTACAATCTAATAGTTCTTCTAATTTAGTTGATACTTTACATTTAGTTTCACAATCAAAAAAGAAACAATTAGATTCAGTAATTATATTATTCCACTTGTCAATAAATGTAAAACTAAATGAATAAATTCCATCAACAAAGGTTGTCATGTTAAAAAACAATGGAGAAATGTACATTACATTAGAATTAAAGAACATACCTTCTATTGGAAAATATCCAAAATAAATATCTTGTTGACTTCCTGCAACATAAGTTACCATATTAACTGGTGTAATATTTAAAGGAAGGTCAGTAATAGTATAAACACAAGTATTTGTTATAGCATCATAAGTATAACCTTGAGTTACTGAGCCACCAAAGTTAGTGACAAACCAAGCATCAATAATAGGAAATAACAATGTAATATCTCCTGTGCTACACATGTAATCAGCAACTTCTATACTACCTAAAGGTAAGTAAAATTGTTGATGAGTAAAAATGTTTTCAAATACAATACTATCTAAAGTTGTTGTTGGAGCAACAGGAAATTGTAAAGTAAAAACATTTGAGCCAATTTCAAGTCCTGTTATTGTTTCAGTTACTTCTTCATCTCCACAACAATTTAATTTAGCTGTTATAGTAAAAGAAGTATAGTTACTAGGATTTAAAATAAAGTCAGATATATTATCTGACTTTATTTCTATGAATTGACAATTTTGTGTTTTAGATAAGTACATCATTATGGATAAACTCTTACGATTAAACTAATATTTAATGCACTATCAGCTACTGTTCTTGCCCCTGCATTATCCATTGTAGCAGTAATAAATTTAAGTCTATTTGCAGTATCTCTAACAGCAGATGTTAATGCTATACTACCTGCTGGAGCTAAATCTGAACTTGTAAATGATGTCAAAATAACTACTTTAGATGCAGTTGGAAATGCACCTGTAAGTGTAGCTAAATAAGTACCTACTCCACTTCTTGTCCAAACTAATGTACCACCTAAAGTATTATGTAGTACAGTTGGATTTGGTGCTCCAGTAGTTGATTGAGTAACAGTAGCTACATATTCTTTATAAGTACCAACATCAGTTCTGAGTCCATCAACTTCAGTTTGAAGTGCTTCAGTACAACATTTAATTAATGATTTAATTGTACTTTCTAAATATCTAGGAATTCCCATTGTATTGAAATTTTAAGTATTAAAGAAAAAAAGGGGAGAGTTAATCTCCCCTTATATCATAATGATTAACCTAAACCATCTAAAGTAACATTGTTAATATCAGATGTAAAAAGAACTGATACACAATCACATTGACCAAGGTCATTTGTAAGTGGGTCAAAATTATCTACTAACCAAGCATCAGTAATTGTAAGAAGACCTGTTAACAAAATATTGTCTTCAGTACATGGAGCAGCAACAATAGTATTGATGTAGTTTTTGTATTCATCCCAACCACCTACACTTTCGTTTCTGTACATGTAGTTAAGTTGATTGTAAATACCTGAATTAGTAGACATTCTTTCAAAGTTACCAATTGGAATGCCTGCAAGTTCACCTACTCTGTAAGGACCTGGTTTACCATTGTAACCACCTGCTTCATATTCCAACCATCCAATATCTTTACCTTGACCTTCACCAAATGATGGTTGTTGGAAAGTAGCTGTAGTTGCATTACAATCCAAACCTTGAAGAGTAGATACTATCATTTTGAATTGTACATTCTTGTAGTATCTTGCAGGAATTTGGCAGTAAGTATAAACTTTAGATGGAACAGAAGTTAAACGAATACCAAGACACAAACCATCATTTGCAGGAGTTGCAACCCAAGCAGCTACATCTGCAGCAGCAGTACCATTAATGTAATCAGCAATAGTAGCAACTACAATTGGAGTACCTGGAGTAGTAGTGTAATCAATAATTGATGCTTTAACAATACCATCTGTATCAGCATTTACTGCATTGAAAAGAAGTAGAGCAAGCTCATTGCAATCACCACTTGGGCAACCACAATCAGGACCACAACATCCAGTTCTAACTGCAAATGTTTTTGCAAATTGGTTAAAACCAAACATTTGGTAAGCTTGAGAGTTACCTCTAAACTCAACTTTAAATGCATAGTCATCTTCACATCTGATACCAGAGAAATTAGTAATATCAATAATGTGTGGTCTTTCAGGAGTATAACATTTAACAGTATAAGCTGTTACACCTCTTCTTTGGATATGTGTACCTGCTGAAGTAACTACGTTATCAGCAACACCATCTCCATTAGAATCTACTGCCATAGCAATGTAGATTTCTCTTTGGTTAACTATAGTACTGGCATTTAGTGAAAGGTTAGTTTCATAAGAGAATACTCCTACTTTACCAATACCACCAGCAATTAAGTCATTAAAAGTTAAGCCAGAACCGAGGACAGTTTTATCTCCATCAGGTGCTACCAAAACTTGAAATACAGGATTATTTGCACTCATTTTAATTTAAAATTTTAATTGTTCAAAAGATTAATTTTGTCTTGTTTAATTTGATAATCAGGAATTTGTAATTGTCCTGTTGCAATTAACACAGCTAAATCTACAATTTCTCTATGAGTATGTTCTGGTAATTCACAATTTGTAAAACCTGTAAGGACTGTGCCATTAGGTAAATTGTAAGTTCCTCCTACATAATCTTGAGCATTCTGAATGTAAACTGGTTTTTTGATGTAATTAAACTCACATATAGATTCAACAATAAAGGTTCCATCAGTAAATACTCGTAGTCCATTTTTAAAAAATCTAACACTCACTTCTCTCCATTCAAATGAACTACAATCAAAAGGAGATTCCTCATGTAAGTCATCATGTTGTTTTATAAACAACCTTGCTCTTTGATTCTCACAAATCCCCTTAGAAATACAGGCATAGCCTGAAATAAAAAACATATAGTCAGCAGGCAATGCTGCTTGATATGAATTATCTTGTGTATTAAAATTTGAAATAACCAAAGGAGTAAGATTGTCTACAACAATAGTTCTAATGTCATCTATACTCCTTTGATTTACTTCAAAGCCATATCCATTCTTAATACGAGGTTGAGCAATCTTCTTAATAAATACTTCTTGTGCTTCATTAAGAAGCCAATCAATTTCAGGAACTCTAAGGTTTCTAAATTGCTGAGAATCTATTTTATTAAGTTTGACTTTTAAGTCATAATGCATTGCTCTAATATCCATTATTTACTTAGTTTAACTTTTCAAGAATTCTTGCTTTAATTTCTTGGTTTTGTGGATTGAGGAAGTATTCTGTTACATCATCAATGTTATGACCAAGAATATCTGACATATAATAAATTCCTGAACCTTCTTTAGTAAGTATATTTTTATAAAGTGCTTCTACAACCATACCTTTAACATACACAAAGTTTTTATCTGCTTTAGAGTATTTCAAGAAATCATTAATAAACTCACCTTCAATAATTTCACCAAGTTTAACATCAATGTATTCATTAGATTGTTTTCTTACTGAAACATCAAGAATGATTTGAATAAGAGCTACTTTTTGTTCTTTAGTAAGTTTGTCAACAATCTTATATGCTTCTTTCTTTCTATTTAACTTATGTGCTTCCATTTCAACATGCTCTGATTCATCATATAAAATATGTGTAGCATCAGGCCATAGTCCTTCTTGATATTCTTTTTCTGAATTAGCTACATAAGGAGATGATTTATAATTTTTTACCTTAATGTAATCTAATGGTTTAGTTATATCAAGAATAAGTGTTTTGTTAGGAAAACGAAGTTGAGCAACTTTAGTACTCCAATAAGCATGTGGTAAGTTAGGATTAAAAACATCATCTAAATTAACACCCATCATTGAACCATATTTAGTCATTTCTTCTTCTGTTAATCCTGTATCATATTTTCCTGTTTTAGCATTATATAAAATCTGTGAACTGTGTTCTTGTGCAAAAGAATCTTTGCCTGATTTACCATGCCATTTTTTAAAATCAATAGGTCTTAACTCTACAAAATTTGGATTTCTCATAATTTACTTTTTTAAATATTTCAATTTAACAATTAAAATAAAGAGAGGAGTTTCCTCCTCTCTTTAGAAGGATATATTAAGAACGAGAAAGGATAAGTTCACCACAACGAGATACATCTTCAATGTGAATACCACATTGGTCTTTAACATGCATTTCATAGTAGTCACCTGAGTGAGAAGCAAGTTTGTTGTTAACTGGACCATAAGGTGTAACAAGACCTGCTGTGTAAACTAGTGACATACCACCTTTTTTCTTAATTCTCTTGATGTTAGATTCATTCTTTTCACCAGAGAAATCAAGGAAAGTAAAACGCATAGATTCAGTTGGATAACCTGTAACTGGGTCAATCTCAAAGTTAATCTCTCTATCATCATACAATGGATTGTGGATTAATTCAAGTTCAGCACCATTTGCCATACGATATTTGACAAACTGATAACCGGCAGCAAGACCATTTTCATTGTATTCAGAAGGAGTCTTATTAAGGAATAGTTGGTCAACAACTTGGATGAAACCTTTTTTCTCCATCCAATCTTGGATAGCACGATGGAAAATAATCATACCATATTCACCTGTATATGCTTTGATTTTACGTTGTCCACCAGGTTTAACACGAGAGTAGAAAATGTCCATCAAGTACTCTTCAATTAGAGTAGCAGTAAGGTGAGTATAACGATGAATGTGAGAATCTTCAAGTTGCTCTTGAATACCAGGACCTGAATAAATTGGTCTACCATTAGCACCAAGAACTGAGTCAGTACTGCGAGAATACCAATAACCTCTTTCAATTTCTTTGTACCATTGTTGCCAATATTCTACCTCAGCATATTTAATCCAAGTATCATGCATTTTACCATTAGGGTCTGGAACCTTAACAGCAAGTACTTGATTATGTGCATCACCTGTTACTTGATATTTCTTTCTAAAACGAGAAAGTCTATTCTTTAAAGTAATAGGAAGTGAGTACTGAGTTGAACCACTCTGCTCACCTGCTTCCTCATATTGAGAGAATAACTTTGCCCATTGAGTACCAGGAGTAACATAAGTTACAGGAAGGAAATCAGCAGGATTATCAGACATAATACGAACTGTGTAAATCCAACCTTTACCATGTCTGTATGGTTCTTCTTGAACTCTCACTTGATACTTTTTGTTAGTAGTACCTGGGTGAAGAACATCACCAGGAACAAACCAATTTTCATCAAGTTTAATCTTGAAGTTTTGTTTGAATTTACCAAGAGTAGTATTGCTTGATGGTTCTACATTTTCAACCACAACAAGTGGTCTAGTATTACCTGTTCTTAGACCCCATTCCCATTCATTAGAAGTAATTTCTTCTTCTTTACCTGTCATAGACAAGATGTAAGTCATAGGATTATCTGAATAACGTGTAGCTGAAAATAGCTTAGTCATAACAGATTCAAATACATGTGGTTTTGCAATAAGAGCTGCACCCAAGTGATTGAGGTCAGTCATATTAGCATGCCATGGCATTTGTTTAGTAACTAACTTATTATTTAATTGTGCCATTTTTTAAAATAAATTTTGTTTAATAATTAAAAGTAATCTATCAACCCTTTATTGCGAGAACCTTTATTGCTAACAGGAGTAATTTTTGAATTAGAAAGTTTTGATTTTGTTTCTCTAACTAATTCTGTTTTTGCTTTTTCTTTTAAGTCACTTAAGTCAAAATCATTAGAAAGTAACTTAGCTAGTAAAACAGTTTTTTCTTTATCTTTAAAAGCTTGTTGTAAGTCATTCTGAAACTGTGTAAGAAATTGATTTTCACCTATCTTAACTGCTGCCTTAGTCATATAACCATGCAAATCTTTTTTATCCTTTGATGTTAATGACCAATCTTTTATTTGACCAGTATCTTCTATTAAGCTTTTCAAATCTTTGACATACTGCTTTCTTTGTTCTTCTTGATGCTTTTGTATTTCTTGCTGTCTTCTTACAGTTTCTTCTTGTCTTACTTTTATCTGTTCTTCTATATTGTCATAATACTTTTCAGCATATTTAGAAATCTTACCTGTTTCTTTTAACCATTCAATTTTATCTTCAATATCATCTTCATCTAAATCTTCAAAATTACTATAATAATATTCTAAGAATTTAATTTGAGATTTTTCATCAGATGATGGAGTTGGTATTTTACCTAGTTCATTATAAATTTTAAAAAAGTCTGAAGTTTCTCCACCTTCTCTTTTAAATCTTAAAAATGCTTTTGCATCATCATCAAGCTCATTCATAAAAGATTTAATGGTTTCATCCATTCTTGCTTCTATTTCTTCTTCCTGAATCTCAATAAACGTTTCTTCGTCAATATCATTTTCATCTTCAACTTCAATTGAGATAACTCCTTTTTGTTTAAGATTCTTATACAAGGTTGAATATGATAACGATTGTTTTTCTGAACTCTCATTAGTTTCATTATCTTCATCAAAAAAGTTATCTACTTCTTTTTCAGGTTCTGATTCTTTCTTAGAATCTAAATTAGTTACAGAAGAATCATCTTCTCCACCAACTTCCTTAACAGAGGATTTAACTACTGGCTCTTCTTTAGGTTCATTTGACATTCCAAAAAAGTCTTCTGAATTATCCCAACTGAAATCCATTAGACCTGCTTCATTTTCTTTTTCTTTTATTTCATTACTCATAACGATACAAATTTAAGATTTAAAATTAAGTTTTGTTAAGTTTTAATCTGAAGTTTTTTTTAACTTCCTAATTGCTTTTTTTATTAATCTTTTTCTTTTCTATTTCTAGTTTTTCTTTATCTACCTTTTTTTGATGCTGAAACTCTTGTTCATTCAATTCTTGTTTTCTCATTTTAACTTCTGCTTCAATTCCTTTTCTTGCTACTTCCATAATATCAGGTTCACCATCTTTATCTAAATCTTTATCCATTGAGAATCCCATAGACATAATAGTTTGTTTTTGAATTTCTCTTTCTGTTTTCATCTTTTCAAGCATTACATCAGTTTCTCTTTCAAACATCATTTTTTCTTTTTCTGCTTGTAAAGCTTGTTGTTGCATTTCTTGTTGCTTTTCTAATTGCTGCATTTGCTGTTGCTGCATTTCTTCTCTCTTTTTAGTTTCTGATGATACAAGCATTTCTTCAGCTTCCTGTATTCCTTCTGCTCTAATTACTTTAATAACATCAGACAAATCAATCTTAGCAGCTTGCATTGCTGCATGAGCAAGTTGTGCAACAAGTTCTTTAGCTTCATGTGCTTTAGATGAATTTGAAACAAAAATACCATAAGTAGAATTATCAAGCATATCTGAATCAATATTAATTAGTTGTCTTGAAAAATCATCTAATATATAATACAACTTTTGATTTTCTTTTTCACTATATGCTAT
>Ga0315905_10000742_pt1 | contig 35485 bp, 57 predicted proteins | sample LakEriMetagenome_5_FD_203522 | JGI IMG/M metagenome (GOLD analysis project Ga0315905, IMG submission 203522) | Freshwater fungal communities from buoy surface, Lake Erie, Ohio, United States - Buoy 4 MA121 | ecosystem: Environmental > Aquatic > Freshwater > Lake | place: USA: Lake Erie, Ohio... | reverse complement strand
CAATCCTATGGTAGTCTATTCACAAAGGATGATGTAAAAAATGTAATTCAAATGTTGGTATCACAGATTAGTGAATATCAGCAATTTCAACTTGAACAGAATACAGATTATCAAAGAGATGAAGTAGCCGGAGTAGGATTATCAAAAGAAAAGTTGAAAGAATACATCAGTGAGAAATCAAGGGAATTCATTAATGATGTGAATTGGAATGACTTCCTTGAAGTTCAAGATACGAACTTCGGTATTGAATACAACAATACCATTGTCTTAGATGATTATGAAATTGGATGTCAAAGCCACAGAGATGCTGTATCAACTTTTGAGGATGCCTTTCTTGATGATATTGACAGTCTATTTGAAACTGAAGATGAAACAACAAATGATAACTGCTAAATTCAAATCAATGTCAAGCTATTTAGATTATCAACACTACGAATCATTCTTGGAATTTGTAAGGAATAACTTTATGTTATACGATGGCGACTTCTATGCTGATACTGATAAGGTCCGTAAATACCTTACCATTAATGAAGCCGACTATCCATTGTCATACGAAAGGATATCCAAGATATATGTCCTTGAATTACAAAAGTAAACAAATCAATCAATCATTAAAGAGTGGGAGTGAATGCTTCCACTCTTTTCATTTAATCAAATCAAAATCAAAATCAAATGAACACAAAGAATCTTAAAGAAAAGTATTACATCTTCGGTAACAAAGGTAATGTATGGAACAACGAATGTCATATTGCTTTATCAGACAGTTGGACGGGGAGAACTTTATGTGATGTACCAATGCTATCAACGAATTGGGCAAAGATTGAAGAAGTAAATCATATCGGCTGTAAACAATGTAACAAAATCTATAATCAACAAATCAAAAACAATGACTAAACAACAAAGACCGATTCACGTTATCGCAAAAGAAATCAGAAATGATTGGAAGAAAATCTATTTCGGTGCTCTTCCTTATCTTGATGCTATGTATGACATTGATTCAATCAATGAAAAGTATGGAGATGATTCAGCGAAATCTATCGTTACATATTTTTTATGCAACGCAACGAGCTGGCGAGGTGAAGTCGCACGAGAAATCAAAAAAGAACTTAATCAATTAATCAAGTAAATCAAATCAAATGAAACAATCTACCAAAGACACAATCATTGTCACTATCATACTTATTATAGCATTACTCGGTGACGCATTAGATAATCTATTACTTAATCTATTAAACTAAAATCAATGTATACTAAAATAATAACGATACCAAAAAAACAAGCATTAATATTGAATGACATTCTAAATCTTGCTGATAAAAACACATTCAAACGATTAGAACCGAATGTTGTTCAAGTCGATTATGATGACGATTGGATTATAGAAGAACTTGTAAGACACGATGTTGTAATCATATCTCAAACCTTTAATTATTAAATATGAATATTCCACAAATCAAAATCAATGTTACCTACAACAAATCAATTAAGAAATCAGAATTGATTAACATCACTTCATCGAAGTGCGCAGTTGATATCTTAAAAAACATATTCAGTCAAGACACATTCGGTTGGACTGAAGAAATGATATTGTTATGCCTTAATCGTGCTAATAAGCCGATTGCTTACTACAAGATATCAAGTGGAGGCACAAGTGGTACGGTCTGTGATCCTAAAGTAGTGTTCAGTATTGCATTAGGCACTACGGCGAGTGGTATCATAATAGCACACAATCATCCATCGGGTAATTTACAGCCGAGTCAAGCTGATAATATACTGACAAAGAAAATCAAAGAGGGAGGTGAGTTATTGGATATCAAATTGTATGACCATATCATACTCACTGAAGAATCATATTATTCATATGCCGATGAAGGCAATTTATAAACAATCAAAATCAAATCAAAATGAAAGGAAAATTTAGAACACTAACATTCAAGACAGCACCAAAGTATCAAGAACTATTAGATTTCATTCCGCAAGAATACCAATGGAAGTATGGAATGCAGAAATCAGAACTATCGAACACTATTAGTTTTACAAGTCAACATCACTATATCACAATGAGTTTATTAGATATAACGCACTTGACTGCGAATATTATTGATGGGCATATTAGTATACATAATAATCACGGAGTGATGATGTTGTTCTTGAATGGAATGGTAATGAATCATATCTTCAAACCATATGAGCATCCATATAATTATGAATTAGACAATCTATAAAACATTTCGCAAAACAAAAAATAAATAGTAAATTGTGAAGTATTATATTAATCATCAAAAAAAAAAAAATGGAAAAGCAAATTGAAGAAAAGGCAAAAGCCGGAAGAAAGAAAATCAGTGACAAGAAAGTACCAGTCACAATCTATAGAAATCAAAGTGAGATTGATAGATTAGGAGGCCGTGAAAATGTAAGGGTATTAGTAAATCAATTATTAACAGATAAATTAAATTAAAAAAACAATGAGACAAAGCGAATCAATTCAAAAGTTAGCAACAGCATTGTTGCTGTTCCAAGTAAAGATTGACAAAATCAGTAAAGATGCTGTCAATCCATTTTTTAATTCACATTATGCTTCACTAAACAACATTCTTGACACGATTAAAGAACCACTCATTGAAAGTGGATTAGTAATTGTTCAGTTGCCTTGCGGTGATAATGGATTAACAACTATGCTGATTCATAGTGAGAGTGGCGAATACATAGCTACTGATTACTTTATGAAGCCCGAGAAAGTTACACCTCAATCACAAGGTAGTATCGTGAGTTATCAGCGAAGGTACTGTATTCAAAGTTTGCTGATGTTGTCATTTGAAGAAGATGATGATGCTAATTTAGCAACTCACGGAAGTAAAGCACCAACGCAATCAAAGGTACAACAGAAAGCTGATGATAAGCAATGGTTGAATAAAGGGACAGCTGAATTTGATAAGGTAGTAAAATTTATGTCAAGTGCTGATGCCGATATAAAGTTGGTCAAATCAAAATTCAGGTTAAATAAAGAAATAGAAACATTCCTCACAAATCTAAATCAAAATTAAAATGAAAGAGTTACAATCTATCAATCACGAGTTTACTAAATCTCAAATCAAAGTAGCAGCCAATCAAGTTGTTGATAATTTAATTGAGACTGGCGATGATGTATTAAGAATCGTTGAAACTATTGCGAATGCCGAAGCATTCATAAAGTTAGTTAAAACTAATCCCGCATACGTTGATTATGTCCGTAGTCAAGTTGGATTACATCAGAAAGGCATATACACATCACCACGAGGCACAAAAATAGAACTCGCAGAAACGGGAACATCATATCACTTTGAACACTGCGGTGATTCTGAATGGGAACTGCTCAATCAGCAACTTGAATCACTGAAAGTTCAAATAGCTGATAGAGAAAAACTATTGAAAGCATTGCCGAGCTGCGGTGAAAATATAACTTGTAAACTTACGGGTGAAATCAAATTGGTATATCCGCCATACAAGACATCCAATAGTTCATATAAAGTTACGATAGCAAAATGATACTATTGAAAAATGACATAATAGGTAGCGCAAGTAAAATTGTATATGGTAGGAAAGGTGATAAGGTAAAACTTAAGAAAATCCAAAATGAAATGATGCTCGTAGAAAATTCTATGGGCATTTGTTTCTATATCAATTGCTATGATGCTTGCGTTACTATTTTTTAAAAAATCAAAATCTAAATAATGTTATACAAATTATTACAAAGTGATGGAGATGGTTACTTCCATATTCACACAGAATATCTTGAAAGAAAAGAAGCTGATGAAATGCTTGAACATTACGCAAAGACATTCCCAGATTCAGATTGGATGATTGAATCACACGAAAGGGATGATGTTAAACGAGACGATGATGTTATGAATATTCCAAAAGATGCTTGTGATGGTTGGGAAGATATTTATCCGGACAGAGAATTTTAATTTTATCATAATCAAAATCAAAATCAAAATGGGAAAAGATCCTGCTTTTTTATTCTACTCATCGGATTTCATATCCGGTACACTCACGATGTCCTACGAGCAATTAGGTAGGTATATCCGTATGCTTTGTCTTCAGCATCAAAAGGGAACACTATCCGAGCGAGATATGAAATTTCTTGCCGAGGGTGATGAAGAATTAATTTCAAAATTCATTAAGACTGCTGATGGTTATTACAATGAACGATTGAGAAACGAAACAATCAAACGGAATGCTTACAGTGAAAGCCGTAGGAAAAACAAAATGCCAAAAGATATGTCCGTCATATCAACAACATATGATGGTCATATGGAAAATGTAATTGTAAATGAAAATGTAATTAGAATTAATGATTTAATACAATCTAAATTTGATATTACATTATGCGAAATGTGGAATCAATGGAAAGAATTCAAGCATTCACAATTCAACTTCAAGTACAAGACATATCAAACAGAAGTAACAGCAATTAATAACCTTTATAAATTATCAAATGGCAAAACAAATATCGCAGTTGATATCATCAATCAATCTATCGCAAACGGATGGAAAGGATTCTTTGAAATCAGAAACTCAAGTAACCAATCAGCCAACGAAAAGCGATTTGAAAAACGAGTTGAATACTCCAATAGGTATGATAAATAAAGCGAGGGATGGTATCAAGCTATTTCAATCAACTGATAGTGAGCTGGCGAAAAGATTATCAATGATATACTTTATGATTGGATTGCGACCGCATCACTTTCCAACTGAAGATGAAGATAGATTTCTGTTCGCTTATATTAGGAAGAACTTTCCAAACTATACATTAGATGATATCTACCTTGCCTTTGATATGGCTATTAAAAATCAGCTTGATATAGATGATATAAAATGTTATGACCAATTCAGCGTGGAATACTTTGTTAGGATTATGTTGGCTTACAAAAGATATGTTCGTGTAGTGGTTGCAAATGAACCACGAAAGCATAAGGAACTACCCTTATCGGGCACTATAATATCAAAGGAAGAAAAGTTAGCTGACATCAAAGAATTATATTCATACGATTCATTAGACAAGGTTATCATTCCTTCATATATCTATAGTTGGATGTGTGAACTTGGATATATTAATCTGTCTGATTCTGATAAGGTAATTATGTATAGAAAAGCTATCAACATTAAATTAAACAATCTGCAATCTATTGTGTATAGTAATCCACTTAATAAAGATGCGAGGAAAGAATTCACAGCGTATCAAAAAAGAGTGAAAGATAATTTCGTTAATATCACTTCAAGTGAGGAAGCTGAATTACATTCTATCTTCATTAGATTAGCAGTCATTAATCAAATCAAAACAGATAAAAAAAATGCAACAAAATCTATTTGATGTTAAGTCATCATTGTACAAACGATTCATTCAGTATCACAAAGAAAATCCAATGATATATCATATGTTCAAGAAGTATACGATTGAAGCAATTCAAAGTGGTTACAAGCATTTCGGTAGTCAAATGATTATTGAAAAGATACGATGGGAAACGGGAGTGGTAGCGAAGAACGATAAGTTCAAAATCGGTAACGATTATGCTTCATTCTATTCACGTATGTTTATGCTTGAGTACCCTCATTACAAAGATTACTTTAGAATCCGTTGTAGTTATGCGGATGAATTAAATTTATCAGATTTCTAAACCATAAAACAAAATCAAAATGAAAAAATGTATTTTAATTGATGCCTACGCTGAAACAATTACAGAAGTAACAATCGGCGAAGAATTACAAGATATCTATTCAGCTATCAGATGTAATACTTTTGAATGTATTGACATTGGTAGATTCGATACTATCTATGTCGATGAAGAAGGATTATTGAAATTGAATAGTCAAACAAAATTCTTTAGTATCATAGGAGGATATCAACCGATTGCGGGTAATGGATTAGTGATGGGATATATCGACGAGACTGGCGAAAGTTGTGATACAACATTATCAGTGAATGATGTTGCTTCATTAGTTCAATTCCATACACTTGAAGATGTTCGTAAAGCAGTTAGACAAAATAAACTTTAATCAAATCAAAATCAAAATCAAATGTACGACAAGAAAAGAACAGCGATGACCGTGCTGTATAATAAGTTGGTTACAATAAATGAAGCAGTTGAAATGACTGATGAAGTGGAATTAGTTGTTGAAACATTAATGGAAGCAATCAAAGACCATTATCTTCCGATGGAAAAACAGAATATGAAATCTTCTTTTGATGCGGGTGAAATGAATTACCATAATCATCAGCGAGATGAAATGTTTGAATTTGAAGATTACGAAGATTACTTTAATAAATTATTCACACAAAAAACATTAATATGAAAACAACATTAATGATTCTATTAGAAACCTTACAGAAAGGATTAGAAACAAATATGTCATTACAAGATGCCATTGTATTGATTGAAACTTTAGGTATTGAATTAGAAAGAAGGCAAATACTTGAAGCACACAATACCGGTAAATTCATAACCGATAGAACTGGTCACGATTATTATGAACAAATGTATAAATGCGAAAAATAAAATAAAATGAAAAGATACGAAGTTGATTACAATGATAAGTTAGAAGCATCAGTTATAATATCAGGCACTGAATACGGAACAACTGATACCCGTAGAGAAGAATGCCACGGATATCATTATTTTGAAGATAAGAATATTGGAAAGTTAGAAATTCACAGAGTCATATTGAATGTCAATGGTAATGAAATTGATTTGACAGGCAGATTGACTGATGAAGAAATGTCTATCTTTGAAGATATATGATAAGAAAAACAGATGCTAATCATAAGAGGATAATAGATAGCTGTCGGAAGATTCCACAGCTATCTGTATTCTCTACTCATACAATAGGAAAAGGATTCCCCGATATAGTCATTGGGTATAAAGGAATCAATTATCTAATAGAAATTAAAGATGGAGACAAGCCAAAGAGTCAAACTAAATTGACTGAAGATGAAATTACATTCCATAAAAAATGGAACGGACAGATTTGTATCGTATATTCGTTTCAAGATATAATAAATATATTGCAATTAGATGTCCGAATGTAATGATATAATCACTGAAGTATATACCAATCCTAAACTACTCGCTATATTAAAGTCAATCAAGCCGATTGAACTCCAATCAGATTTACTTCAAGAATTAGCAATCGCATTACTCCTTTATGATTGCCACAAATTAAAAAAAATCCATTCAGAAGGTAAACTATTAAACTTTTCAATATCAATCTTATGGAAGATGGGCACCCTACAGAATGGACACTTCTATAAAACATACAAGCGAAATGATATTAATAAAGCAATAGAATACATACAATCTACACTCGGTCAAGAAATACCCGACCATTATTCCCAATCAGCGAAAGATATATTGAATAAGAAATTAAGTAAATCAGCAGGAGAGGCACACGAAGCAATGATATTTATGAAATATGTTGAATTAGAAAGTTGCCAGAAAGTAGCTGAATACTTTGGAGTTCCACGATTACATATTTTTCAAGTTGTGAAAAGTGTAAAAGAAGAATTGAAAAAATCAATCAAAAAATAATTTGTCTAATAAAATTCCCTTACATTTGAGAAACGATTAGAATTATGCATATTATAATTGCTTCAATAGTATTCTCATATTACTTCGTTCACATTGCCGGAATACCGAAAGCAATTAAGAAAGGATTCAAAATGGAATTCCATAAAAGAATCAAACCATTTGATTGCGTTCCTTGTCTTTCAGTTTGGATTTCAGCGATCCTATTCTTCCTACCTACACAAATCACAACTTTCATTTTAATTACTTTCAGCACTGGCTGTCTGTCTGTATTAGTGTATTATATTTTAGAATACTTGAAATACAAAAGCAAAATTTTTTAGATGAACATATTAGGTTTGACAAGCAGAGTTTCGGGATGCGGATATCATAGAGTTATTATTCCATTGGCATATATGGATAACATCAATGCCTATGTAACGAATGTGGTGTCTGAAGAAATAGATGATAAGCAATTTGATATTGTGTTATTCAATAGGACAATTCAAAACTTTGGTATAACTATAGATGAAGCACGAAAGAAATGGAATTGTAAAGTTGTAATGGATATTGATGATGATTGGGAATTACCCCCGAATCACATTATGTATCACGGCTATGAAACAATTAAACCAATCATTGAACAAAATTTACGAGATGCAGATATGGTTACTTGCACAGGTCAGCGACTCGCTGATAAAATATCATTATTCAACTCCAACGTACACATCCACAAGAATGCTCTTCCTTATGGCGAGCATCAATTCCTCCCAGATAAAATACACGATGACAGAGTGAGAATATTTTGGTGCGGTAGTGTTACACACGAACCCGATTTGAATATCCTTAAGAATCCAATGAAAAGATTACATACAATAAGAGATAAAGTTAGAATGGTGATAGGAGGATACAATGATAGTGATTCATATTCAAAATCAGTATGGGATAGAATGTTCAGTTCATTTACTTGCGGAGGAACATTAGAAAACTTTAAATTGAAAGGATTGATGCCTGATGAGTATATGGAAATGTATGAATACGCTGATATTTGTGTTATACCTTTAGAGGATGGATTATGGCATTCTTGTAAATCTAATTTAAAAATATTAGAATCAGCTTGTAAGAAAGTGCCGGTCATTGTATCAAATGTTCAACCATATTCATTAGACACAGATGCTCCCGTATTTTTTGTAAATAAACAAAGTGATTGGTTTGACAATATGAAGTATTTAGTATTAAACGAAAACGCAAGAAAAGATTATGGCGAAAAACTCTACGAATGGGCAAAACAAAACTATGACTATTGGAAAATCAATGCCGATAGAAGAACCGCATATGAAAATCTTATCACAGCATAAGGAAATCTATGATAGGTATATGGTATGCGGTGAGATAGTTAATTTATTTCCACATATCAAGAATGATATTGTAAACGCATATAAATTCTATCATCCACAATATGAATTCAATTCACATTGTGCTTCTTGCGTTGCCGATATGTTAGTCACCGTATACAAATTTTATGAAGAAGCACACAAAAATATACTTTGATTTCTTTGGCTATGGAATAGATAGCTTCATACCTTGTGAGGTATGTGGCGAAAGAGCAGTTGATATACATCATATTGATTGCCGAGGAATGGGAAGTTCAAAAAATAAAGACAAGATTGAAAACTTGATGGCTGTCTGTAGGAAATGCCATATTGATTATGGAGATAAGAAAGAACATATTGATTTGCTCAAAGGTATTCACACACTCAAAATAATATAGAATGGCACACAAAGAACAACAAGATTATTGTATATCAGTTAAAGAAAAATTCCCTGATAAGTTTAAGGATTGTAAAGTATTAGATATTGGAAGTTTGGATATCAATGGAAACAATAGATATCTATTCACTGATTATTCATATATCGGTATTGATTTAGGGGAAGGTAAAAATGTTGATGTTGTATCTTATGGTCACGAATACATATCAAAAAATAAATTTGATGTAGTCATATCAACAGAATGCCTTGAACACGATTTCTATTATAAAGAAACTTTAAAGAATGCTTATAAGTTATTAAAGAAAGGAGGAATCTTATTATTTACTTGCGCAACAACTGGTAGAGAGCAACACGGAATAACAAATGCTAATCCCGAATGTTCTCCATTCACAAATTATTACTATTCAAATTTAACGATAGCTGATATAGAAAGCGTATTTGATTTAGAAAAACAATTTAGTGATTATGAATTGAAAGAAGTTCATAATACAATGCACGATTTATATTTTTATGGTATAAAAAAATAGTATGAAATTTTTAAATGAATATCCTTGGATTCCATATTTTGTAATGTATGGAGTTGTGGTACTCATATCTTTGATATGGGCTCACTTAATTGATAAACAAAACAATAATGAAGATGATAAAAGTAACGAAGGTCAAAGCGAATCCTAATAATCCAAGAATCATTAAGGATCATCAGTTCAAGAAACTTGTAAATAGTCTAAAGGAATTTCCAAAGATGATGGAGTTGAGGCCAATCATTGTTGATGATGAGTGGGTAATCGTTGGAGGGAATATGCGATTCAAAGCATTACAAGAATTAGGATATACAGAATTCCCGAATGAGTGGGTGAAACAAGCAAAAGAATTTACAGAACAAGAACTGAAAGAGTTTGTAATCAAAGATAATCTTTCATTCGGTGAGTGGGATTGGGATTCATTAGGGAATGAATGGGATGAAGTTGATTTGAATAATTGGGGATTAGATGTTTGGAAGCAACCAACAGAAGTTGATTATGGTATTCTTGATGAAACAGATATTAGTCAAGAGATATCAAATATGTCAAACGGAGTTAAGAAAGCAATACAGATTGAATTTGATATTGCTGACTTTGAAGAAGCACAAGAAGTCATCAAGTATTGGAGGGAAAAGGAATTATACATAGGCAAGTATTTGATTGATAAATTGAAACAAGAAAAAGAACTGAATGTATAAAATAGTTATTCCGAGTTTCAAAAGAGTTGATGTCCTTCAAGAAAAGACATTGAAGTATTTAAGAAAGACAAATGTCAATCTTGATAACGTATATCTATTCGTAGCGAATGAACAAGAAAGAATTGCGTATAGTGGATTAGGATTGAATAATATAGTTATTGGAGTTGAAGGAATTAGAAATCAAAGAAACTTCATTCGGCATTATTTTCAAGAAGGGGAAAAGATATTTAGCTTGGATGATGATATTGCCGGTATCTATACAGCCGTATCAGTGAAGAAGTTAGAACTGGTCATTGATTTACATACTTTGATAATCAAAGGATTTGAATTATGCGATAAGATAGGCACAAAGTTATGGGGAGTATCAGCTGTTAAGAATGGATTGTTTATGTTTGGAAAGAAACCGACGGGAGATTTAAGATATATCGTTGGAGCGTGCTTCGGTCAAGTCATAGACAAAGACCAATTCCTTAATCAAACGATAGATGACAAAGGAGATTATGAAAGAAGCATATTGTATTTCATAAAGTTTGGAAGTGTGATTAGATTCAACAACATATCAATAGATACTAACTACTACAAGATGCGTGGAGGAATGCAAGTTACAAGAACGAAACAAAGAGTGATGTCAAGTGGAATGTATTTATTGAATAAATATCCTAATCATTGTATCGTGAACAATACTAAAAAAAATAAAGAGTTCTTTGAAATCAAACTAAAATTAAAAAAATGAAACTGAGAGGAATTGTATTAAGGGAATTGAAAATGGTATATTGGTATTTACCTAAAACTTGCTGTACGGCATTGAAATGGAACTTCGCTGCTTATTTAGGATTACAAGTTCCTATAAGAAATAATAATGAAATGGATATTCACGGAGTTGATATCGGCTTTGAATTCACAGAAGAAGTAATACCCGAATACTATAATTGGGCATATGTTAGAAATCCGTATGATAGAGTTATGAGTTTATACAGCCAAAAGATTTATACAGATAATGTTGATAGGAAAGTATTCCCCGATGAAAAACTATTCTATTCCTTTATGCCGTTTGAAGAATTCTTGGATGCTATAATCAATATTGAAAATAAGGAAAGGCATTATATGTTACAATCAGATATGCTACCGAAAGGAATTGATTGGCATCATATGGAAGGAGATTTGTTTTTGAAAATGGTAGCTCCAAAGAATGTAAGCGATAAACTTGAATTGTGGACTCCCGAAACAAGAAAGAAAGCATATGAACATTACAAAGAAGATTTTATTAGATTCAATTACTAATAACTGATTATATGAAAAGAATTGATTTGATTAAGGTTGAACATAAAACAAAGATTGGTAGTGAGTGTCCGTATAAAGAAGCGAATGTAACTGAAGATTGTATTTTATATGATAACGATTTACCGATAGGATTTTATTTAAGCAAGATGCCCGACAAGATGTGTAAACTTGCTGACCTGGCGAACAATGAATTCAGAAGTAAGAATGTACCGAAAACAAAATTAGATAGGAGTGATGTATTGAAAGCACAAATTGATAATCCGGGAATGACACGAGCCGAAGCAAGAAAGATTGGTACAAGTCAAATGTCTGTGATCCTCGGGAGTGTTCCGCCGAAACCACAATTTATGAGATACTACGGAACGATATCATCTGTTCATCAAAAGAAATCAGCTGAAACTTTTATCAAAGCAATGCTAACATTAGCAAAAGAAAGCGAACTATTGATAAAAGATATAATGCCTAATCAATGGGAACAGCAAACAGAATTGTTCAAAGAAGTAGATGACAAGTGGAAATTCGGTAATCTATTCACGAGTTCAATTTCAAACTACAATATATCAGCACCATACCACAGAGATACGGGAAATATCGTTGGAGCTGTGAATGTGATAATATGTAAAAGATTAAATTCCAAAGGAGGTGATTTGAATGTTCCCGATTATGATGCTACCTTTGGTCAAGCTGATAATTCAATTTTAGTATATCCAGCTTGGAAGAATGTTCACGGAGTTACGCCAATCATTCCAACGTATGAAGGAGGATATCGTAATTCATTGATATTCTATCCACTCAAAGCATTTGTAAATAAAATTTAAGATATGATATATTGGTTTACTGGTCAGCCCGAACACGGAAAGACTACATTAGCAAAAAGATTGATTGTAGATTTAGAAAAGGAATACGGAGCATTGAATGTATTTCATATTGATGGCGATGACTTACGAGCATTGTTCACAAATGTTGATTATAGTATCAACGGAAGAGTACAGAATGTTAATACGGCACAAAGATTAGCACACTATTTACATAATCAAGGAAAGCAAGTTGTTGTTTCTTTGATATCTCCATACATTGACCAACGAGAAGAATTCAAAAGTGTAATAGGAAATTACCTTGTTGAGTTCTATATTCATAGTTCAGTTCCAAAAATGAGGGATAAGAACAAAGCATTGGCATATATCCAACCGAAAGATAAATACTGCGACATAGATACAACCACAGATTCTGTGGAACAATCCTACGATTTGATTAAACAATATATACATCACAGAAAAACAATGGTATGAAAACCTATTTAGTAAAGGCAGATAGAAAGACTTCAAGTAACGATAAACAATATTCTGTATTCATTGGTAGATGGCAACCACTTCACGAAGGACATCAATGGCTATTTAATCAAGTACTTGATTCGGGAGGGAATGTATTAATTATGATTCGTGATGTTGTACCCGATGTCAATAATCCATTCACAGCATTAGAAGTATTAAACAATATACTTACTCACTATGAAAAAGAAGTAAGTGATATGCGAGTGAAAGCAATTATCATTCCCGATATTGATGCTATCTGTTTTGGACGTGGAGTTGGATATGATATCGTAGAGTTTGTTCCTCCAAAGGATATACACGATATATCAGCAACAAAAATTAGAAAAGAAATGTATGATACATACCAAAAGACACATAGCGAAAACAATTAGTTATCGGATAATCAGCACATTGATTGGATTCCTAATCATTATGCTTATGACTGGCGATGTAAAGATTGGTTCGGCATTCGGCATAGTTGAATTACTTTATAAGCCGATTCAGTATTATCTTCACGAAAGGATATGGTATAAATGGATTAAGTACGGAATAAAAAAATAAGATGGCAAACATTCAAAACATAAAGGGGAAGGGATTTGATGCTAATCCTCAACGAATCAATAAAAATGGCAGACCAAGAAAGTATGTTTCAATATTGAAAGACTCTGGTTATCGTTTATCAGAAATCAATGATACTATTCAAAATATGATGGCTATGGAAATGGATGAACTGAAAGAAGTATTTGATAATCCAAAGGCAACGATATTAGAAAAGACAATCGCAACCGCAATGGTGAAATCATTAAAGAAAGGAAGTCTGTATTCTATTGATACTTTGTTGAATCGTGTTTATGGAAAACCAAAAGAACAGATTCATCAATCTGTGGATAATAAAATTGAAGTTGTATTTGTGAAAGGGAAATCCATATTATAACGAACAACGTAGCCAAATGGCTAAAAATAGCCACAAAGGACAATAATATAGCTACATTAATAACTGCCTTACCTATATCCTTGTAGGTCATTTTAAGCCGTATTTTAAGCTATGCAATAAAAGTGGCTATATTATGGCTAACTTTTGGTTAAATTGGCTTAAAACGACTAAAAACCGACCTACAATTCATAGGCGAAAACCATAATATGATAAAATAATATATTTTGCAATATGGAATTAATTGATTAAACGATATGCGAATTGAATTACCCGAACCACATTTCAATCAACAAAAGATACTTGATTCCAATGCTCGTTTCATAGTTGTGATGTGCGGAAGGAGATTCGGTAAATCAGAATTAAGTCAAGTAAGAATTATCACATCAGCACTCAAAGGTGAACGAGTTGCTTATATCACTCCAACATATAAATTAGCAAAAACATTCTTTGAAAGATTGACATCAGTTATTCCATTTGAAAGTAACAGAAGCAATCTTATACTCAACTTCCCGAACGGAGGGACAATAGAATTCTTTACGGGTGAAAGATTAGATAATCTTCGTGGTAGAAAATTCCACCTCGTTGTTATTGATGAAGCATCATTCATCCCCGATTTAGAAACGGGATGGCTCAATTCAATCCGACCTACTCTCACAGATTATAAAGGAAAGGCAATGTTCCTATCAACTCCAAAGGGAAAGAACTATTTCTATTCAATGTATTTGAAAGGAGAAGGAGATATTAAACAACGAGGAAACAACGAAGATTGGGAATCTTTTAAGTATACAACATATGATAACCCATACATTGATTCAAGCGAAGTTGATGATGCTAAAAGACAGCTACCATTACCAGTCTTTGAACAAGAGTATATGGCAAATCCTATGGAGAATAGCGAGAATCCATTCGGTATTTCACATATCAATAATTGTATTGCAGAATTATCAACACTGCCGGCAATGTATTATGGCATTGATTTGGCAAAGTCTATGGACTATACAGTTATCATCGGTCTTGACCAATACGGATGCGTATGCCACTATGATAGATTTCAAAGAGATTGGGGAACTACAAAGCAAACGATACTATCTTTGAATAGGAATAGACCAGTGTATATTGATAGTACGGGAGTCGGTGATGCTATCACTGAAGATTTACAAAGGCAATTCAATGCTATGGTAGGTTATAAGTATACAAGTACAAGTAAACAACAACTGATGGAACTCTTGGCATCAAAGATTCATCAAAGGCAAGTGATGTTTCCACGTGGAACAATTCTAAATGAATTGGAAATATTTGAGTATGTCTATACTTCAACGGGAGTGAAATATAATGCACCATCGGGTTTCCACGATGATTGTGTTAATGCTTTAGCACTCGCTGTCAAATGTATGGACACTCATAAAAGCACTGGTATATACAGATTTCTATAATTCTATAATATATTTTTCACTAAAAAGTCCATTATATAGTATGAAGATTACAATTCAAAAGTTTCAAGAACTGAACAAAGTAAGTCAAATTGACTTGGATGAAGTAGAAAAATCAAAGCTACTACTAAAGACATTGACTGAATATGATGATTTCTTATTAGAGAATATGAAGCTAAAGAAATACAATAAGTTATGTAAAGAAATCAAAGAAGCATTTGATAAGACTCAAGATGTAATGATTAATTCAAAGCCAAAGAATCTTGTGAAGGCAAATGGTAAATGGTATTGGTTAAACTTTGATATAGCAAAGCGACCAATGAATGCGGGAAAGTATGTAGAATTAGCAACATACAGCAGTGATGTTATCAATAATCTACATAAGATAATGGCAACGATGGCGACTCCTGTCAGATTCACATTCAAAGGAATAGTACCAGTCAAGAATCATCAATTAATTGAACACGAGTCAATAGCTGAAGATATGTTGCACCTTGAATTTAAACACGCATATCATTCTGCTGTTTTTTTTTGGGCAGTCTTCACGAAATCAATAGAAAATTCCCAACATTATTTCCAGAGTATGACGGAGAATCCGAAGGAAGTGGAGGGATTGTTGCTGACTTTACAAGAACTTTCGGTTGGATTTATGCAGGCAAAATGGTATCAGAATTTGAAGGTATAAATATGGATGAGATGTGGAAATTACCTACAATACAATTCTTGAACGATATGTTATATCTAAAAGAAAAACAAAAATGTGATGCTGAATTAGAAAAGCAGTTACTGAAAAAATATAAGAATGGCAGTAAATAAATTTGAATGGCTTGATAATACCGGTAGTGATAAGTATCAAGAGGTAGAATCCAAAGGATTGGAGAATGCTTTACAGAAACAAGCAAGAAGATTCTTATTGAAAGTAGCACAGAACATTAAAAAGTATAAGGTAATTGGTAGTGGTGCTTTGTTGAACGAAAGTAATATGCAGACAAAGTATACAGAAGATAGGTTCATCAAGACTCTTGAAATCTTTATGCTTTACTATGGTTCTTTTCAAGACAGAGGTGTAAAAGGATGGGGAAGTTCAAAGAATGCACCTGATAGTCCATATCAATTTAGAACGAAAGGAATGGATGAACAAGGTAGGGCAAGTATAAAGAAAATGATAACGAGTGGAAAAAAGAAAGTGAGAAACGCTGGTCCACAAAGAGTTGGATTAGAATCAAAAAGTATGGCAAAGAAAAGTGCTATTGATATTCAAGTTGATCAAGCTGTATGGAATATAAAAAAGTATGGTATCAAAAAGAAACCTTTCTTCACTGAAGCATTCACAGAAGTGTTCGGTGAGTTTGATGATGATACTTTACAAGAGGTTGGAAAGTATTTTGTAGCAACATTAAAAAAATCAAATAAAGGATAATGGCAATAACATTGAATTTCCCATCGGGTTCTGACTTCTCAATTCAAGATGACTTTTGGATATCAGCACTATCTACTAATAGTGGACAGACAGATATGAAATACGTATTTGATGTATACAAAAACAATCAAATACTGACAAGAGTAAAATTATATCCACAACCGAGCAGTGGCAGAGGTTTCTTCAATGGAACAAATATCTATCGGAACGCAATAACTTATGATTGGTTTACTCCAACTCCTTCTGTCGCTTCTAATGGACCATTCATTACTACACCTCCTTCAGATGCTATGCTTGCACAATTTCAAATTCGTGTTGGCGAAGAGGTAGCAGGAATAACAACAACTAATATTGCAAGCGGAAACATATCATTATTTAATTATTCTATTCCATTATACAAGAGAAGGCAACCATCAATAACAATAGGGAACTATCAAGAAACATTCTTATCTAATCGAAGTAAGAATTATGTAAGAGCACAACTCGGTCAAAAAATATTAATACCATTTAAGTCAACAGAATTAAATAATGGTATCTATATGATTATAAAAAAGAAAGTTGGTAATACAATTATTCAAGATGAATCTTCACCATTCAGTTTCAGTGGAGATTACATTCAATTGGATATAGGGAGTAGTGCAATCAATGCTATGACGGGATTCAATAATTTTATTAATTCATCAGTACAATACTATGATGTAAGTATTTTTGTTGATGGACCATCAATAGAATCTGAACCAGTTCGTGTATGGCTTGAATGTAATCCTAAATTACAGCCAATCAATTTACATTTTTTGAATGCGTGGGGAATGTTTGAAACTGCTTGCTTCAATCTTGTAAATAAACTTACATCAGCTACAGAAAGAAAACAATTTGCAAAAAAAGAGTGGAACTACAATGGTTCATCAGTTGATTATTATTCAACAAGAAATGGTTCAATCATATACAATGAAAGCAAAATCAATTATGGTAATGTTGTGAATTGGGAATATAAATTGAAAATGGATTGTCCCGATGATATTGATTATGAATGGCTACAAGAGTTAATGGATACACCTCAATGCTATGCTGAATTAGACGGGAACTATTATCCAGTTACTATCAAAGACACTAACTATGAATATTCAAAGAATGTATTTAATGGATTAAAAACATTTGAATTGACTATTGAATTGAATCAAACAAGACTTGGCTACATAAGATAAAACTATGCAACAAAGTACACAGATATTTATGGAAGGTTATGAATTGGATCTTGATAAAGGCATCAGCAGTCTTATCACATATTCAATAGATGATATCACTAAATTAGATACAAAGAAATCATCTTACTCAAAGACCATTGTACTTCCCGGAACAACGAACAACAATAAGCTATTCGGTTACATATTTGAATTTGGAAATGCTAACTTTTCAAATAACACTCCTCCAAATGTTCAATATAACTTTAATGCTTCAAAATCAGCAGTAGCAAGAATTGACGTGAATGGATTGACTGTCATCAAAGGTGTATTGAGATTGTTAGAAATTATTATCAAAGATGATATTATAGAGTATGAAGTAGCTATATTCGGTGAGTTCGCGGGATTCTTTTCAAAAGTAGGTGCAAAAAAAATTGAAGATATAGATTTATCAATACTCAATCATACATACAACTATAATAACATTGTAAATAGTTGGGAAACAAATTCTAATATCGTTGTTCAAGGTACTTTCACAGCCAGTTCAAAGATGTTATCAATAGTAAATGCACAAGAAATCTATGGTTACGAGATAACAATATCGGGAACTACATCAAACAATGGATTAAAAAAAATTGTGAGTGTTAATAATACCATAGTAGGTGGACTTACGGTATGTGTAATAATATTCAGTGATCCAATAGTAAATGAATCATCAAACACTATCAATATACAATGGGAAAGAATAGGAAATTCTTATTATTATCCATTGATAGATTATGGAAATGTATCTCCTCAAACAAATGCTAACTTTCAAAAAAGAAACTTCTATTATACAGCATTCCGTCCTGCCGTATATGTTAGAACATTGATTGATAAGATAATTACGGGTGCGGGATATACTTGGTCATCTAATTTTTTCAACACAGAATACTTTAAGAGGTTGATTATACCTAATAATCAACAAAGATTAGCGTATAAAAAAACAACGATATTCAGTGCTTCGTGTGCATCAATGGACACAACGGTAAATAGAATAGTAATGGGTAATGTTGAACCTGGATTTTTCACAACTACTGATAACAAAGTATGGACATATACGGGAGCGCAGACTTGGTATGGTACAATACCATTTTCAGTTCAAGGAAGATGGAGGATTTCAAATCAACAATTCTTTGGAAATAGGAGTGCGAGGTTTGTAATATACAAGAATGGTGCAGTATGGGCTTCAGAGTTTGTAATATTTGGAGGAGGTGTAACACAGATTGGAGGATTTGGTAATTCTACTACTTATGTACCTTTCAATATAAACTTTACATTTTCGGGATTGTTCAGTTCATTATCAGTACAAAATGGTGATGAAATATATTGGACGGTGATATCAACGGGAGGTACAGATACTATTGAAATTCAAATTACCGGAGGAAGTACATCATTGGTTGGAGCACCGACATACGCTCCTGCAGTATTGGGTGATAAAATAACTCTAACAGATACATTACCTAAAGGAGTTTTACAAAAAGATTTTTTCACTTCAATTATGAAAATGTTTTATCTAATGATAACAGAAGATAAATTGAAAGATAAGCATTTAGTAATTGAGCCGTTTCAAGATTTTTATAATACAAATCCTACAACATATATAGACTGGTCAGACAAAGTTGATAGAAGTAGAAATATAAAAATCAAACCGATGTCAGAAATCACATATCGTTACTATGAAATGAAGTGGAAAGATGATACTGATTATTGGAATGATAAGTACAAAAAAAAATGGAATGCGGGATATGGTTCAAGGATATATGATAATCAACAAGAATTTGCTAAAGATTCTGATAAAGTAGAAGTAATATTTTCTCCTACTCCATTGATAGGATATAACGGCAACGTTCCTTCTACCGCATACGATAAGGTATTCCCCGCGATTTACAAGTTCAATAATAATGCTGAAGAATCAACTGAATTCAATATTAGAATAATGTTTGCTAACAAAGCAAATTGTACATCTTGGACAATATACAATTCAACCACTGTACCAAATACTAATGCACCAATACCATTGGGAGCGAGTCTTACGAATTATGGATATGCTGGTCACCTTTACGTACCATCGGGTGCGGGGACATATGATATGAATTTCGGCGCACCTAATGAATTGTTCTATTCATTGTTCCCAGCATCGTTTGTATCGTATACAAGTTTCAATTTATTTAATCTTTGGTATTCATCTTACTTCGCTGAAGTAACAGATAAGGATAGTAGATTAGTTACATTATACATAAAATTATCAGAGATAGATATTTATAATTTAGATTTCAGCAAATTCATTTTGATAGACGGAGTATTGTATAGAATTGATACAATCAAAGATTATTCATTCAATGAGATAGTTGAGGTTTCTTTATTAAGAGTTATATCAACAACATACTATTAGAAATGGCAATAACAATTAAGTACTTTGATGAATTCGATGGCATATGGAAGGATGTTACGGGAACATCGGGACAATCATTAAGGATTGATACATATGGAAATATAAATGTTCAAGCTCCACAATGGGGAGATATAGGAGGTGATATAGGTTCACAAAGTGATTTGAAAGACGAATTATCAATTTATCAACAGATTCCTAATTGGGTAAGTTATGCAACTGGAACAACATTAGTAGGATTCGCAAGTACAACAACAAGAGTCATCAACTATATTCAGATTGGTAAATTGGCTATCATACAATTCAATATCATAGGTACATCAAACGCTTCAAACTTTACATTTACATTACCATTCAGTACACCGGCAACATCAGGGGTGCAGTCGGCTATACATCACGGAGTAAATGGCACTACAACTCAAATACAAGTAACATCATATGTTACAGCAGGAAGCAGTACCGTTACATTATACAACGGATTGAATGTTACTGCAGGATTATGGACAGCATCAGGAACGAAAAGAGTTGAAGGGAGTTTAATATTATTAATTGCTTAAAATCTAAGAATGCCAACAACGAATTTAACATTACAAGGGAAAGTAGAATTAGATACAAGTGGTGCTGACCAACCACTTAAAACGATGAAACAGCAGTTGAAGGAAGCAAACCTTGAACTCTTGGATATGGCATCTAAATTCGGTGAAGCATCACAAGAAGCTGTCAATGCTGCAAAGAAAGTTGCTAATCTTAAAGATTCAATCGGTGATGCTAAAGCATTAACTGAAGCATTTAGTCCGGATAGAAAGTTCGCTGCTTTCAGTACTGCTATTCAAGGTGTAGCTGGAGGGTTCGCTGCACTTCAAGGTGCACAAGCATTGTTCGGTGCTGAATCTAAAGAAACTGAAAAGATATTATTGAAAGTACAATCTGCGATGGCATTAAGTCAAGGATTGAGTGCTGTCACAGAATCAATTGATGGATTCAAAAATCTAAAGACTGTAGTTATGCAATTTTCTGTTGTACAGAAAGTTGTTACGGCTGCTCAATTGTTATGGAATGCTGCGACGGCAGCTAATCCTATTGGTGCTATTGTGGTTGCAGTTACGGCATTGATAGCTGGTATAACAGCATTAACATCGTGGTTTATATCAAGTGCAAAAGAAGCAAAGGCACAAGCTCAAGCAGTTGATGAACAGACAAAGTCTATTGATAAACAAACGAAACAATTAGAAAGGAATACAAGTGAATTTGATAAAAGTCAAGCACAGCAATTAGCATTAGCAAAAGCACAAGGCAAAAGTGTAGAAGCAATTAGGGCACTTGAATTAAAGTTAGCTGATGAAAAGATAGCATATGAATTATCATCAAGAGCAGTTGCTGAAAATACTTTGAAAAAGCAAAGGAATTTATTAGAAACATTAAAGGCAGCAGGTGCTGATGAAGATTTGATTAAGAAGCAACAAGAAAATGTGAAGTCGGCAGTTGAAGGGTATAATAAAGAAAATGCAAATGTTCAAAAAGCACTTGATAATAAGAAAGCAATTGAAAATAAGCACATTGTAGAAATAGAACAAGCGAAAACAGATGCTCGTAAAAAAACAGAAGAAAATGAAAAGGCAGCTAATGAAAAGGCAAAAGCAAAGCGTGATGAATTAGCGAAGCAAAGACAAGCCGATGAAAAGACAGCAGCAGCTTTACTTGCATCTATCAAAGTATCATTACTTGGAAAAGAGCAACAAGAATTAGCTAATCTTGAAAAGAAATACAATGAAGATAAGATAGCATTGAAGAAAGGAGGTATCACTGATTTCACTCAAGTAGATGCCTTATACAATCAACAGAAGAAAGCAATAGATAAACAATATCGTGATGAAGAAGCCAAAGCAGAAGCCGACTATCAGAAACAACTGAATGATATAATCTTACAGACAAGATTACAAGGGATTACTGATGAAAATGAAAAGGCAGTTGAAACTATCAAAGCAACCTATGTTAATCAAATGGCTGAAATTGATGCAAATGAAAAACTTACAGCAGCTCAAAAGTTAGCATTAAAAACAGCACTTCAACAACAAGAGAATCAAGCATTAGAACAATTACAGAATGAACAAGACATAAAGAATTTAGATAAAAAGACTGCTGAATTACAAAAGTTATTTGATGATAAGACTACAACTCTCGCTGTAAAAAAAGAAACATTAGATGCTGAACAAGCACTAATAGATCAAGCGTATGCTGACAAAACATTGTCTGAAGTACAATACAATGAAAGGAATGCAGCATTAACAAAAGCAAGAATTGATATTGGAGAATTAGAAAAACAATCAAAGGAAGCACAACTGAATGGCATAGCCAATGCTTTATCAGCATTATCTAATATGGCAGGACAACAGACTGGCGTAGGTAAAGCATTAGCAGTTGCTTCAACAGCAATTTCAACATATACATCTGCACAAAAAGCATATGAATCAGCATTCTTGCCTGTACCTACTGTTGCTTCACCAGCACTCGGTGCAGTTTTTGCGGGAGTAGCAGTTGCGGGAGGTTTACTTAATATCAAAAAAATATTAGCAACGAAAGTACCAAATAGTGGAGGAACTAATCCATCAATGCCTTCAATGTCATCTGTCACTCCACCGATGCCGCCGACTGCTGGCAGTACTTTGATGAATCCAACACAAGTGAATGCTATTGGAAATGCAGCAGCGAGAGCATATGTTGTAGAAAGTGATGTAACGAATAGTCAAGAAAGAATAGAAAGATTAAATAGAGCAGCTAAAATATCATAACAATTAAAAATAAAACTATGACACTACCAATTTATGAATTAAAGATAAGCGAAAACCTAACAGATGATGCTGAAGTATCATACGTAGCACTGGTTGATGAACCCGCAATCAAAAAAGATTTCTTGATGTTTAATGAAGATGTTCAATTTGCTGAAACTTATAATGACTATCCAAAGGCAGCGAGTCAAAATGCAAAAGCAGCATTGAGATATGCTGAAGAAAATGGATGGGGAAGTTGTGGTACAGCAGTAGGAAAAGCAAGAGCAAATCAACTTGCTAATGGAGAAAACATAAGCAGAGATACTATTGCAAGAATGGCAGCGTTTGAAAGGCACAGACAGAGTAGCAATAAAGCACTCGGAGATGGATGCGGAAGATTGATGTGGCTTGCTTGGGGAGGAGATGCGGGTGTAGAGTGGGCATCAAGGAAATTGAAACAGATTGATAAAGAAAAGATGTCAAGTCAAGCATCTTATTTTCAAATTGAAAACGAAGAACAAAGGATTATATCCGGACCATTAATGGTAGCTGATGAATTAATCTATAGGAATAATGATAAGTTCGGGGAACATTTTGTCAAGTTCAGTGCTGAAACAATCAAAGCAATAGCTATCAAATTCGCAAAGAAACATTATCAAAATCGTGTTAATCTTATGCACGATCAAAATCAAATAGTTGAAGGAGTAACTATGTTTGAATCATTCATAGTTGATAAGACCAGAGGGATTCAGCCGATGAAAGAGTTTTCAAATATTACTGACGGAAGTTGGTTTGGAAGTTTCTATGTTGAAAATGAAATGGTATGGCAAGATATTAAGAACGGTACTTTCAAAGGATTTTCAGTTGAAGGAATGTTTGATTATGAGCAACCCGTTACGGCAGAAGAAAACGCATTAAAAAAAATATCTCAACTTCTAAATGAACTAATTGAAGATTAATTCCATTATATAATATAGAAACAATTATGAAAGCAACAGAAATTTTAGCAAAATTAAAAGAGACATTTGCAGAATTGCAAAATCACGCAGCTGCAACTCCTACTGCAACTGAAACTCATACAAAGCCAAAAACAGATGGTTCGTATGCTACACCAATGACACATACATTACCCGATGGTACTGTGATAGAAGTGTCTGATATGGCTGTAGGTGGAATAGTAACTTCAAATGGTAATTCGGTAGCACCTGGCGAATATGAATTAGAGGATGGAACGTATCTAATAGTTGGAGATAATGGAAGTATCACAGAAATTAAGAGTGATGTTGCTGTTGATCCTGCAGATGCTACGGCTGAAATGGCAAAAAAGATTCTTGGAATGTCTGAACAATTCACACAATTCAGTTCTCTTGCTACACAAAAATTTGAATCTTATGAAACTAAATTCGCTGAATACGAAACGAAGTTGAATAAGGCATACGGAGTGATTGAGGGATTATTAAATCTCACTCAAACATTAGCAGAAACTCCAACGGGAGCACCTGACCAATCAATAAAATCAAACAATAATTTCAAAGAAGAAAAGCAAGATTTCAATTACGATATCTTATTTAGTTAAAAATTAAAATTTATTAAAATGTCATTTGTATTAAGTTCATTATCAGCGTATACTAAACAGAACATCAAGCCATTATTGACAAGTGCAGTATTCGGTGCGAAGACTCAAGAGTTAATTAAGTCTGCTGGAATTCTAATTCCTGGAGTCAAATCTTCAACAGCGATTCCGTTGCTTGATACTGATGCTCCATTCCAACTTGATAATCAGTGTGCCTTTGAACCGAGTGGCAACACAACTATTACGCAAAGAACAATTACCGTAGGCCGAATTAAAATTGAAGAAAGATTATGTCCAAAAGATTTGGAAGTATACTTTACTCAAGAGGCATTGAAAGCTGGTAGCACTTACGAAAATTTTGGTAATGCAGATTGGCAAAGCGTATATCTTGCTAAAAGAAATGCAAGAATAGCATCTCAATTAGAAACTGCGTTATGGCAAGGTGATACTACATTAGCAAATATCAACCTAAAGCAATTTGATGGCTTAAGTAAGCAAATTGTTGCAGGAAGTCCGATTGATGCTAACGTATCAGGATTCACGGGTGTAGCTACAATCACTACGATTACTGCTTCGAACGTTATCGCTGCAACTGAAGGTATCTACAAAGCAATTCCGGTAGCTGTATTACAGAAAGGTGATGTAAAGATATTCGTTGGAAACGATTGGTACAGATTATTGATTATGGCATATCGTGCTTTGAATCTTTTTTCTTACAATCCACAAGACGCTACTGCACAATCTTTCATCTTGCCGGCAACTAACATTGAGATAATGGCAGTAAATGGTTTGAATGGCACTGGTGATGCTTTCGCTATCTCTATGGCAAATATGGTAATGGCTGTTGACTTATCAGCAGAAGAAGAAAATTACGATATGTGGTGGAGTCGCGATAACAACGATGTTCGTTTCAGAGTTGCTTTCAAAATGGGAGTAAACGTAGCATTCACTACTGAATGTGTGAAGTTCATCGCAGCAATTTAATTGACTAATTTAAAATAAATTCATATGTCTTGTGCTATTACAGGTGGATACGTTATACAATGTAGAGATGCGGTAGGTGGAGTTGAGATTGTATATCTAATAGAAAATTCAGCATTATACGATGCGAGTGGTATTTCTCGTGTTCTAACAGATGGTAGTGGTACCGTTTCTGCTATGACAAAAGCAACCAATAAAAGATTTTGGAAGTTTGAAGTACCTCGTGCAACAGCAATGGCTACTAATGGAATTACTGCTTCTCAAGAAATGGGAACATTGTATTACACTCACGAAGTAAGTTTTCCTATCAATACAAGAAACGCTACCATTAGAAACATCGTAACTACACTTGCAAAAAATCGTTTGACATTTGTATTGAAAGAAGGCGATAATACATATAGAATGTATGGTAAAGAATTCGGCTTGTTTTTAGATTCAACAGAAGCTGGTAGTGGTACAGCTTTAGGAGATAGGAACGGATATATGTTGAAGTTTTCAAGTATGGAAAGAGAAGATTTCCTAATAGTTCCTGCGAGCATCGCACTTACTTTGGAAACTCCTGGTCCATAACATTATTAACCCAATATAAATTAACCTCCGTCCGATGAGAAAGACGGAGGTTTTTTAATTATGATAACTCTAACAAAAACAAATACAGCTGATATAATTTATTGCACTCCGCAAGAAAATACCTACCTTGTACTGACAATATATAAAATCATATTTACAAATAGAACAACAACAGAAATAGTAAATTATTGGGGAACAGATGCAAGTACAACAAAGAGGTATCAAATGTTGACTATCAATACAAGTTCATTGTTTGCTAATTATGATGAAGGATTTTGGGATTATCAAATATACGGATGTGCTTCTGTTGGAGGCACTCCAAATACACCACTACTTGAAATAGGGTATATGAAATTAAATAAGCAAACAGCATTTGCTCCAACGAAATATAGCAATCAATCTAACTTATTTACAACTTACAATGGACAACCATAAAGAACAATATAGAATTATTGAACTGAAGTTTGATAAAGCAGAGCAACCTAAATTCATTGAAAGAAAAGGGAAAGGATATATTGAATTCGGTGAAGAAAATAATTATCCTAATTATTTGATAGGATTATACAATGAGTCGGCAAAGCACGGGGCAATAGTCAAAGGCAAGTGTAATTACATATACGGGAAAGGATTTATGGCTGATGCTAAAATCAATAGCACTGGCGAGAGTTGGAATGATATACTTAAAAAAGTAATTAAGGATGATGAAATATATCGTGGCTATTACTTACAGATAATATGGAATAGAATTGGTAAAGTAAGTGATGTATTTCATATTGAGTATGCTAAAGTTAGAGTTAGTAAAGACTTACAATGTTTTTATGTAAAGAATAATTGGCAAGACAACAAAGAAAAGGCACGAGAATATCCCGCTTTCAATTCAATGAATCCTATCGGTAGTCAAATTCTATACATAAAAGAATACAATCCTGCAAGTGAATACTATCCTTTGCCGACTTACTTCCAAGGTTTGAACTACATAGAGTCAGATATTGAGGTATCTCGGCATATTTTAGGTAACGCAAAGAAAGGATTTGTAGCGTCTACTCTTATCAATTTGAACAACGGAGATCCAATCAACGAAGAACATAAAGCTGAAGTTGAGAAAGGATTGCTAAAGAAATTCGGCGGACACGATAGTATGCGTACCGTAATTATGTTCAATAAGAGCAAAGATAATGGTGCTGATATACAGCAGTTAGGGAACTCAATGCTGACTAAAGAAGATTTTACTAATGTAAATCAGTTGATACAACAAGAGATTTTTGCAGCGCATCAAATTACAAGTCCGGTATTATTCGGGATAAAGACTGAAGGACAATTAGGTTCAAGAAATGAAATCCGTGATGCTTATGAAATATTTAGTAATACGTATGTGAACGAAAGGCAACAAGAGTTTGAAAAAGTATTTACAAAGCTGACTGAATATGTTGGAATAAAAGTTGAAATGAAAATCACTCCCGTTGAACCATTGAAGTTTGAATTCAGTGAAGCAATCATAGCAGCTAATTTAACTCAAAATGAAATACGTGAGATATTAGGTAAAGAACCATTAGAAGCAGGTCAAGTTACTTCCGATGGCAAAACTGCCGTATTAGATGCAGTACCAGTGCAACAAGAAGCGAATCCTATTGAATCAAATGATGCGATAAAGAACTTGACGGGTAGGCAACATCAAAATATAATGCGTATTGTTAGGCAATTTTCAAGTGGTAAATTGAATAAGGCGCAAGCGAGTTTACTATTAAAGCAAGGATATGGATTAAGTGATTCTGATATAAATACATTTCTTGGAATAGATGATATCACACCAGAAGAACAAATGTTTTTTTCACAAGAAGAGGATAGAATGTATAGTGAATTTAAAGCATTCGGTGAAGATTTAAGCAAATATGAAGTTATACATAAAGAATCAAGGGAAACATTTAGAGGAGCTGATATTATTGGCGAATTAGAAGCAAATGTTTTGAAGGTTTTAAAATCTAATAAGAATATTGATGTAGAAGGTATTTCAGAAGCATTAGATATTGAATCTAAAATTGTTAATCGTGTATTGAGGGAGTTACAAAGTAATGAAATCATTGATATCAAAGAAAGAAAAGTAGGAGAAGATACAATTACTGAAACGAAGATATTGAAATCACTATCGCAATTAGAAGGAGTTGAACCTACTGTATCTACAATGTTCATTAGATATACATATGATTGGAGGTCAATAGTTCCCGTAAATAAAAGAGATGCATCAACGAGCAGACCATTCTGTCAAAAGATGATGGACTTATCTATGACAAAGACCTGGTCAATGAAAGATATACAGAATATCAGTATTAGATTGGGATATAGTGTATTTGATAGATGCGGTGGATGGTGGACTCATAACGGAATACACGATTATCAGTGCAGACACGAGTGGGTAGCGAATGTTGTAGAATTAAAAAAATAAAATCATATGAGTGCTAATATAATTTTCATAACGGAAGCATTATTCAAAGAAAGAACTGGAGCTTCAAATTCAATAGATGGGAAACAATTATTCCCTATGATTAAGGTTGCACAAGACTTGCATATACAAACAGCACTCGGTAGCACTTTATATAATAGACTACAGAATGGTATTGTAGCTAACAATTTGAATGGATATGAAACAACATTATTGAACGATTATGTAACCGATACTTTAGTATGGTATACTATGTCAATGTTACCTATGACAATGGGATTCCAATTATTTTCTAAAGGATTTCTACAAAAGACAAGCGAAGAAAGTAATTCACCGAGTCGCGCAGATTTGGAATTGATTGAACAGAAGTATTTATCAATGGCTGAATTTTACAAAACAAGAACGATAAGATATTTACAACAAAACTTTAATTTGTTTGCTGAGTATATTAATTTTACTTTTGCTTTTGATACTATATTCCCCGATACTAAAGCATACTCTTGTCCTATATGGCTCGGTCAAGGATATAGAGATACACCGATGTTTACTAATAGTTCAAGCGGAACTCAAGCACCGGCTTATGCTTACTATACAGCAGTTGGAGGGGAAAGTACATTTACAGTATCATTGTTATATGGAAGAACTTGTATTTTAGCAGCGAGAAGTGGATTAGTGAAAACAATAGTGAATAGTCCAACAAGTAATTCGGGAGAGATACAAATCAATGGCACAACGATTACTCTCCCTACGGGAGATATCGCTATGGCTGGCGAATTGTTCACATTTTTATATAGATAAAATATGGGTAAAGGATATAAAAAAGAATATGTTCAAAAAGTAAAAGAAAAGTTTAATGACATACAATCAGATGTTAAACGAAGTACAAGCAATACTTCAAAGTCACAAAATACTAAAGGAAGTAAGGTATGCGACTCCAAGCGATTGGTTAAATTGGGATAGCATTCCTCAAACTCCGGTTGCATGTTACTCTATAGACACTGGTCAATATATGGATTCTTATCAAAGAAGTTTCACTATTAATTTTTGGTTTCTTGATAAGAGTGGAGTTGATGCTGAATTTGATAAGGATGTAACGAGTGATATGCATCAAATAGGAAGTGATATTGTTAATGCTATGTATCTCAAGAGTAAACCATATTCAATAGATATGCCGATTCTATGGACTGCGATATCAGAAAAGTATGAAGATTATTTGAGTGGAGTGATGTTTTCAATCAACGTAACAACAAATGGAGATTACAGCTATTGTGATTTCCCTCTTTAATTATATGAAAAGGATATTTTTACTAATTACTTTACACCTCATAGCACTTTATAGTAAAGGGCAAGTATATCAATTAATGCCTCAATATGGTTATCAAGCGAACAGAATGGTTTTTGATTCTACTTTGCAAATACCTACTACGTGCGGAGTACCTACCTTGAAGTCAGTTCAGTTTGTAAATAAAAGAGCAGCAATTGCTTTCGACTCTTGCAACAATAGATTCTATACATACAATCCAAAGACACTAACTTGGTCACAAGTCAGTGGAGGTGGTGCTTCAACAGATACAACATCATTGTCAAACAGAATCAACTTGAAAATAGATTCACTAAAACGTAGGTCAGATTCCGTATTCGCATATAGGAATGGAACACAGGTTTTCCAATTCAAAGATTCTGTTGGTACAAATGATACATCAAAAGTAGTTATTGCAGAAGTTCACAATGCGACTGGTACAACTCTTTTGAAAGGAGAAGTTGTGTATTTGTTTGGAGCAAATGGAAGTGTAGCGTCTGTCAAAAGAGCAAACAATAGACAAGACTCAACATCTTCCAAGACATTTGGAATTGTGAGAAGAGATATCCTATCTGGTCAAAATGGATTCATAACTACTCAAGGACAGATTGATAAATTAAATTTAGGTGCATATGTTGAAGGAGACGTATTATGGTTGGATTCCATTGATGGTCGGTTAACAAAATTTAAGCCAATTGCACCATTTCATAGTGTATTCATTGGCATTGTTGAAAGAGCAAACAATGGCAATGGTATTGCTTATGTCAAACCACAAAACGGATTTGAAATCGGAGAATTGCACGATGTAAGAATAACATCACCAATCAATAATCAAATTCTTGTATATAGTGATACCCAAAAGATATGGAAAAATAGAACATTGCAATCAAATGCAAGTACCGGCATTAATGGTTTGAATGGAACAACTAACATTGGATTAGGTGGAACACTATCGCAGAATACAATAATTAATGGAGCTGGATATCAAATGAGTATTGGAACATCTGCTTCACCAATAACATCAATGGTATTAGGTGCAGAAAATATATCGTTCCCGAGTATGAATCCAAGGCGTATTGACCAATTAGATAGGATTACAATTGCAGTTATTGATACCGTCAACAATAATACATTAAGAACAATACCATTATCACAAGTTGGAGAAGGTAAAATTTTGAGAGGGAAATTTAGTATTACTTTTGATGTTGGAACGAATCAATATGTTGCTAATTGGAAGATATTAAAAAACACAACGGGATACACTTGGAGTTTGTATAGACATGCTGGTGGAAGAGTGCGATTGCAAAACAATGTAGTAGATCCAAATGCAGGAGAATCTTTTGGAGATTGTACATTTTATGGTGGTTTGATGTTTGAACCAAAATTTTATTCGGCTGAAATATTCGGTCAATTTTTTAATATAGATAAGCATATAGCACAAATTAACATCTATGATGAACTAGGGAATTTTAGAGAGGAAGTGAATGATGCTTGTTTTGAAGTTATATTGTATGATGACGGTACGTGTCCAACTGGAAACAATGAATCACCAAATTAACATATCTTAAAAAATGGAAAATACAAATCACTCGCCATCTTCAATTTTGATTACATTATCAACCACGATTCTTTCGTGGGTAACCCTATACAATGCACAATACTTTTTGAGTTTTACATTAACTATTATCGGTATTATATCCGGAGTATTCGCAATGAGATATTACTATTATGCTGGGAATGAAAAACGAAACAAATTAAAAAACAATAAAAAACAATGATTATGAATTCAACATTATTTACATTGAACACTAAAGATTTCATCAAAGGATTAGTGGTTGCCGTATTGTCGGCAGTTGTAACAATTTTGTACAATACCATTCAAACGGGAACATTGGATTTTGATTGGAAACAAATTGGAGTGATGGCATTAACATCAGCATTGGCATACATAATGAAAAATCTTTTGAGTAATTCTAATGGATTGTTCTTGAAAAAAGAATCAAAATAAAGATTTGTAAATAAAAAAGGGAAGACCGTACAAAACCAGTCTCCCCTTCAAAATCAAAAATCAGGTACATCTACTCAATGCGAGTAAGCAAATATAGTGAATGAAATATTTATTGCCAATTATTTTTCTATTTTCTTGTAGTTCAAGTGCTAAACTTGACAAAATTCATATGAAGAAACCTAATTTAACTGCAACGAAGTGCAGTCAATGGTTTCCTCAAAAGATTAATGAGTCAAAAATTGACACGAATAGCCGTAATAAAGTAACATATATTATAGATTCAATCAATCGTGAGCATAGAATCGTTATAGAAACAACAAAAGTGTATTTACAAGATACTAATTCAATAGAAAATTTGAAATCAGCACTGGTGCTTTCAAATAAATTTATTGAAAGATTGAAAAATACAATTATTAATATACCAATAGTGAAAGATACTATTATACATTCTGATACAGCTCGTTCATATGCTTTACAATATTCATTGAAAGATTGTACAAAGGAAAGGGAGTTGATAAAAGATAAGTATACAAATCTTTTGAAATGGATTGTTGCTTTGGTAATTATTAGTGGGATTTCAATAATTCTAAATATTATAAAATTCAAGTAATGTTAGCGAGTGATAAATGTATAGAATTAATTAAGAAGTGGGAAGGATGTAAATTAGAATCCTACAAATGTGTCGCAGGAGTATGGACCATCGGGTATGGAAGTATTAGATGGAAGGATGGAGAACGAGTGAAACAAGGTCAAGTGATTTCACAGAAAGAAGCTGAAGAATTATTGAAATTAGAAGTGAATAAAAAAGCACTTGATATAAAGAGTTTAGATTTGAATATGAATCAAAATCAGTTTGATTCTATTGTTTCATTTGTATACAACGTAGGCATAACGTCATTCAAGCGCAGTACACTATTTAAGATTATTAAGATTGATTCACACAATCCACAGATTAAAGATGAATTCTTAAGATGGAACAAAGCGAGAATCAAAGGAAAGTTATCTAAAGTTGTTGGCTTGACCAATCGTAGAATTGATGAAACCGAATTGTATTTTTCTGAAGAAAATAATATTTGATTTAGATTTGTTCTTTGTCTCACACGGCGAATGTTTCTACATTCGCTTTTTTTATACATACATTTTCTTTCCCAAAGCGTTCTTCGTTTCCGTTACTCATATTTTTTCACTCATTTATCAGTCATTTTTATCACGAACAGGGCAGCAAAAACTAATAATTTTAGTTGAATTTTAGCTAACTTTTTTAGCTAAAAATGGTCTTTTTTGAGTAGTTATAATAATATATAATTATATGTTATAATCGGAGCAAAGTCGGGTTGCACTTGACTGCATTCCACATTATATTTAACAATTTATTTTTTATTTTGCTGATGTATATATATGATGTAATTTGAACGTAGTTCTTTCACAGCAGAAATAAGGTTTGACAACGAATCCACACTTGATGAAATATTAAGGTATAAATTCGGGAACATAAAAAATCTTTGCTCTCACACTGGTCAATGAAATTTTCAAACAGACAAATCGTGACGCTCCAATAAGTTGAGTAAAAACAAACGAACTATGAAAGTTGAAAATATCAAACCTGAAAAAGACAAGTAACATATCTCAGCGATTACGCTTGATGGCTATCACTACTTCAATTATCAAATTATAAAGTAGGCTACATCCATTTTACAAATTCAATCGGCTATACTGATAAAACTACACAGATAGAAAATAAATAACTATACCGATTTGAAAAATACTGATGAAACATTAGAAAGTAAAGATGGTAATAATCAAAGGTTCCGATTGCTCAAATGAATTAGGAATTATGGTATGTGAGGGTCGTTGTTGAAACCTCGGACTATCCGACTCAACTAACAAAACGGAATGCTCTGGTGAGTAAGTGAGAAATAAAAATACACGATGAGGGTTCGATTCCCTCTTATTCCGCTACCGATATTGGTAAACAAAAAAACAAATTCAAAATGAAAAAGTTACAAAGACCAACGATGTTGAATCAAACACAATTAACTGATTCACAAATTCAAGAAGCAAAAAATGAAATCCTACTTTGGTTAAAAACAGACGCCGAAGAAGCGATGGAATTAATTATGGATTGCTATTTACAAAACAATTTTGACGATATCATCCACGCAGTTAATTTATCTATTGACTTCGGTCATATAAACATTGGAGGCGGAAATCAAGACATTTAATTATTTATAAAAATCAAAAATCAAAACAATGAAAATCAAATTTCAAAAACAAAGGGAAACATTATCAACTTATCAAGTTGTCTTAACGATGCCGAAATTCAAATCAAGTGAAGAAGTCACTTGTCATTGGGATTTCAATGATTACGGCGAATGTTTAGATAAGTATAGATTAGAAGTTAAAGACGCAGCTGACCATTCACAATGTATAGGTACTACACGTATCATTGGTATTTACAAAAGAGGGATATGTCATAAGCAAACAATAATCAAAGCGTATTGCAAATATTAATCATCATAAAAAAAACAAAATGAAACAAGAATCAAAAATCAAAACAGCAGTAAACACAATTTCAAAAACTCAAAACAAAACAGAAATGAAAAAAACAGAAACGAAAAAAGTACCAACTAAAAAAGTTGAACCGAAAGTAAAAGAACCGAAAGTAAAAAAACCAAAAAGAGTATTCGTGGTTCGCTTGTCCGAAGATGGAGTAACTGATTATGGCTTTAGAAATGTGAAAGCACTATTCAATTATCTTGCTTCACTGAAAACAAAAAAGTATATACCCGTAACTATCTTTGAAAAGATTCCGTATACTTATGAAGCACTGGTAACGAAGTGTAAAGATTATGACAGATTCAATATAGATTGTGAAAACAATTTCTTTCTTGAAATAGCTCGTATTACATTAACATCAAAATTCTAATCAATCATAAACAACTTTAATCAAAATCAAAATCAAATCAAAATGAACAAGAATCAACAAATCAATGTAGCAATCGCAACTGACTTTCAAGTAAAGTTCCAATCAATCGCTGATGAAATCAAATCGGGAGTTGACCAATCCTATGGTAGTCTATTCACAAAGGATGATGTAAAAAATGTAATTCAAATGTTGGTATCACAGATTAGTGAATATCAGCAATTTCAACTTGAACAGAATACAGATTATCAAAGAGATGAAGTAGTTGGAGTAGGATTATCAAAAGAAAAGTTGAAAGAATACATCAGTGAGAAATCAAGGGAATTCATTAATGATGTGAATTGGAATGACTTCCTTGAAGTTCAAGATACGAACTTCGGTATTGAATACAACAATACCATTGTCTTA
>Ga0315905_10000740_pt1 | contig 35495 bp, 37 predicted proteins | sample LakEriMetagenome_5_FD_203522 | JGI IMG/M metagenome (GOLD analysis project Ga0315905, IMG submission 203522) | Freshwater fungal communities from buoy surface, Lake Erie, Ohio, United States - Buoy 4 MA121 | ecosystem: Environmental > Aquatic > Freshwater > Lake | place: USA: Lake Erie, Ohio... | reverse complement strand
CGGACTGTGCGACGATACGCTACCCAGCTACAGCGCGCGGATCGGCCGCCGTCCACCCGCCGATGACGAACTGATCGTGATTGACCTGACCCTGCCGGTCCAGGGCTCGCAGAGCACGCCGATCTTCGTCCACTCGCCGTATAGTGCCAGCGCCAACAGCGTTGCGGCCAACGGTACTGGCAACGGCATCGGCGTGGGCGAGCTGTTCCCGCTGGTTGATGGCAAGGCGGTTGCTTCGTCCGATATCCGCCTTGTGGCCGGCGCCGCAGCCGGATCGGCCGACCCCACCCAGCTCGATCGCTCGGCCAAGGGCGATGTCGTGATCGCGGGCGAGAAGTCCTATTCGGTCGTCGCGCGCGAGGGGCGCTATACCGTCGGCGGCGGCGTCCAGCTCGGCTTCGATCAGGGTGATGGCACCTACATTTACGGCAATACCAGCGGCGATTTCTTCACCCGCACCTTTGCCGACTTTACCGATCCCGCCACGGCGCGCGATTTCTACACCAAGCTCACCTGGGGCAGTGACAGCCAGCTTTCTGACGAGGCGGTCGCGGCAGCCCAGACCTTCTTCGCCGGCAACCGCTTCATCCGCGAGGATGGTGTCGTCACCGGGGTCTACGCCTCGCTCGGCCAGGTGGCGGACTTCCTCGCGGGCGATTACGGCGACACATATCGCTCGCTTGTCGCGCCCGATATCTTTATCGAGACCGACGTGCCTGTCAGCTATCCGGGCACCAAGGTCTATTACCGCCCGCTGGTGCGCACCGGCGATGGCAATATCACAATAGCTGCGGCGCGGGATATCGATCTCGTCGGCACCAGCCGCGTGACCTACCGCGATCTCAACAGCCTCGTGCGCGATGAGTTCGGCGATCCGCTCGAAGCCAACTTCGACAACGCGCAGGTCGGCGGTTCGGCGGTCTATACCGCCGGTACGCGCCTTGCGAAACTGGGCTCGGTCTCGCTCGATGCCGCGTCCTTCGACAAAGGTGCCGAGAAGCTCGACTACATTCCCTCGACGCAGGGCGCGCTCGATTTCGGCTCTGCGCTCACCAGCGACGGCGGCAATGTCACGCTCATCGCCGGGCGCGATGTCGTCGGTCGCCGCGATGTCTGGTCCGAGGCCTTCCTCGAAAATGGTCTCGACATCGAGACGACGCTGCCCGGCTATGAATCCGGCGCCTCGACGCTCGATGCCACGCGGGTCGGTTCGGCCAGCCAGCGCTGGCGGCTGGGCCGGGTCGGGCTTGATTCGACGATCGCCGTGGTCCCGCAGCTGTTCACCTCGGGTGTCGGCGCGTTGTCGGGCGGCGATATCACCATCACTGCGGGCCGCGATGTGAGCGACCTGACTGTTGCGCTCGACAATTCGGTCGTCACCCAGTCCGATGGGCAGGGGCGGCGCGTGCTGGTCACCAGTGCTGGCGGTGATCTGTCGCTCAGCGCCGGACGTGACCTGCTCGGCGGCCAGATCGATCTCGCGCAGGGTATCGGCCGCATCGCCGTGGGCCGCTCGGTCGGCGCTGCGGGCGAGTCGCTGACCCTGGGCAGCTTCGAGGACCGTGTCGATGCGCCGGATCGGCGAAACCTGCTGCGCGTGCGCGTCAGCGATGCGGCGGTCAGCCTCACCGCACGCGGTACGGTCGATATCGGCGGGCTCGGTGCGCTTGGTGCCAACGAGGCCTCGGCGACGGTCGACCTCCAGCTCAACACGACCGGCTTCTTCAGCCCGATCGCCTCGTTCAGCGCGGCGACCATGGGCACGCTCAATCTTGTCGCGAACCGGCGCGAGCAGCGCGTGCTGTTCACCGCGCAGGATACCGATGCCGAACGCGCCTCGTTCCTGCTCGGCAACGTCCTGCCGCCCTCGCTGCTGCTGAGCTCGCTTTCGGGCGATCTCAAGCTTGGCAACGGCTCGCCGCTTCTGCTCTATCCCAGCCGCTACGGCCAGCTCAGCCTTGTTGCGGGCGGAGACATGGGCCGCTTCGCGCTGGCGATGAGCGACGCCAATCCGTCCGACCTCCCGGGGGCATTCACCGTCAGCCAGCTGGTCAGCCAGTCCGGCGCGCTGCTGCGCCTCAACGGTCTCGGCTTCACTTTCGGCGGCGTGGTCCAGCCCACCGACGATGTGACCCTGCGCCTGCTGCACGATCGTAACATTCTGCACGCGGATGATACGCGCGTGGCGGAGGTTTACGCTGGCGGGTCGATCAGCCAGGTCCAGCTCAACCTTGCCAAGCCGGCGCGGATCAACGCCGGTCTCGATATCGTGGACTTCTACTTCGAGGGCCAGAATCTCGCCGTATCGGACGTTACGAGCGTGCTGGCCGGGCGCGACATCACCGCGACCACCCAGCTGCCCGATCTCAACAACGCGTTCACCGGGCGTCCGTTCACCGGCATCACGAACTTCGTGGTTGGCGGCCCCGGCACGTTAACGGTGCAGGCCGGTCGTGATCTTGGGCCGTTCCTCAATTCGGCGACGGTCGGCGGGGTGAGCTTTGCCGGCGGCATCCGGACCATCGGCAACGAGGCCAATCCGTGGCTGCCCTCGCAAGGTGCGGATATCTACGCGCTGTTCGGCGTGGCCAAGGGCGCGGACTATACCGCGCTGCGATCAACCTATCTCGATCCGGCCAATCTCGCGAAGCTGGATGGCGATCTCTTCGTCCAGAATGTCGATTCTGCGGGTAACCGGACGCCGGACCGCAGCAAGCCGATCTACGCGCCCAAGCTGGCGCAATGGCTCAAGGACAACGCGCCTGCAGCCTTCGCCAGCGTCTTCGCCGACAATCCGGGGCTCTCGGGCGATGCGCTTACCGCGGCCGCCTATGACCGGTTTGACAGGCTCTACGCTGCTTTCACCAGCCAGGTATCCGAGCTGCAGCAGCGCCAGTTCCTGATCCGGGAAGTCTATTTCGGCGAAATCGCGGCACCTGCGGATCCCAACGGCGCGTCCTACCAGCAGTATGTCCGCGGCTACCGCGCGATCCAGACACTGTTCCCGGCGACACTGGGCTACACCGACAATCTCGCCACGTTCGAGACCGATCCGGCCTCGGTCAGCGCGGATCATCCGCTGGGCGAGGCGGTGAAGAAGATCGTTGATGGCGAGCCGGCCCGCGCCGCTCGGATCATCACCGGCAATGTCGACTTGCGTCTCGCGACGATCCAGACCGGGCGAGGCGGGACGATCGACATCCTCGGGCCCGGCGGCGATCTCATCGCGGGCTCGGTCGTGCGCACCTCCGAGCAGGCGGCGCGCAAGACCACGCTCTACAGCCAGACGGGGGCCGACTTCTTCCGCAACGGCTTCGGGCTCAATCGTTCGCCGGTGGGCATCGAAGCGATCCCGATCGGCTTCGAAGGGGTGCTCAGCCTGCGCGGCGGCACGATCCAGTCATTCACCGATGGCGACTTCCGCCTCAACCAGAGCCGTCTCTTCACTCTGGCGGGCGGGGACATCACGATGTGGTCGTCGAACGGCGATCTCAACGCTGGCCAGGGCCCGAAGACGGCCTCGAACTTCCCGCCGATCGTGCTTCGCTTCACCCCCAACGCGGTGGGCGAGGTCGACTCGGTCGGCAGCGTCTCGGGAGCCGGTATCGCGGCGCTTCGGCCCAGTCTCGACATCGCGCCCTCGCGCGTGACGCTGATTGCGCCGGTCGGCACCGTCGATGCGGGCGATGCCGGCGTGCGCGCTTCGGGCGACGTATTCGTCGCCGCAGCCCGTGTCGCCAACGCGGACAACTTCAAGGTTGGCGGGGTCTCGGTCGGCGTGCCTACCACGGCAGTCGTCGCGGCGCCCGCCGCGCCGGCCAGTGCCGCTGCCGCCACGGCTGCCACTGCAGCGCAGGCCGGCGCGCAGCAGCGGGACGCCAACGCGGACCGTCGTTCGATCATCCGGGTCGATGTGCTGGGCTTCATCGGCGGCGACAGCGGCGCTTGCCCGAGCGGTCGCTTCGATTCGGAAGGGCGCTGCGTCAATTGACCAAGCCAAGCATCAGGACATTCTGCATGACCCTCGCGTTTCGCCTCTCCGCATCCGTCTTGTTGATCGCTGCCGTGGCGCCGCTAGCGGCCCAGGCCCAGGCCCAGGCGCAGGCGCAGGCACCGGTTGCGCCCGCTGCGCCCACGCTGGGCGGACCGCTCATCGCGGGCGTCTGCCTGCTCTCGCGCGAGGCGGTGCTCGCCAACGCCAAGGTCGGAGTCTACGCCTCCCAGCGGATTCGCCAGCTGACCGAGGAAGCCCAGGCCGAAGTCAATGCCGATCGCCGGCCGATCGAGGCGGATCTTGCCGCACTTCGGGCGCAGGCGGCCAAGCTCGCACCCGAGCAGCGCGCTGCGCAGGAGAAGGCGCTCGTCGCACGCTTCGCGCCGATCCAGACCAAGGCCGAGCAGCGCACGCGCGAGATCGAGAAAACCCGCGCCAAGGCCATCGACACCATCGGACAGCAGCTTCAGCCGGTGATCGCAGCGGTCTACACGCAGAAGGGCTGCGGCCTTCTGCTTGATCGCAATACCGTTCTGGGCGGCAACATGGGCAATGACCTTACCGCTGCGGTGGTTGCCGGGCTTGATGCCCGGCTGACGTCGATCACAATTCAGCGCGAGGACCTGTCCGGTGTGCAGGCTGCACCGGCCAAGTAGTATTCCGTAGTTTTTGCGATCCCGATCAGGGCCAATCAAGTTCGCGCGCCAAGATCTGCCTGCAGGCAGAAAAATTCCATTTTTTCCAACGCTTGCCACACGCCCTCGCATCGTCTGGTCTGGCTGGGGGGGACAAAGTCGCCCGTGCGGTATGGCAATGCGCGTAGCGCGACCTGAACTGTGAAATGTTCATCACAGAAGTGTCACCACCTAAAAATAGAGGGGTCGCGGGGGACGAATCAAACCGCCCAAAAACGCGAATAATCCTTCCCAGGAAGGCCTCGCGACGGGCGGTTTCCGGACCCTGCCAAGTCCTTTGGAAAAAAGGGCGCTGAACAGTTCAACAGCATCAGGGCCAGCCCGGTTTCCTCTCCGTGGGAAGCGGGGAGCAACTGAGATGAAAGGGATATGAAATGTCGAACAACCTGAAAACGCAGCTGCTCATGGCGACCGCCATGTTCGCCGCGTCGAGCACGGCCGTCTTTGCGCAGGTGAAGTACCCCGCCGCCGAACTGCACGGCATGGGCGCTTCGTCGATCGCCGTCGTGCTGCCCCGCGAACTGAACTGCTTCGGTCCCGATGCGGGCCCGAACAAGGTCGGTGACAGCAATGGCTCGGCCCAGAACCTGAGCGCCGAAGGCACTTACGCGCCGACCGGCGGCACTGTTTTCAACTGCGCCACGCAGCACATCCAGCCCGATATCGGCGGCAAGTACATCTCGACCGGTTCGGGCGCTGGCCGTACCGCCTGGCGCACCCTGAGCACGATCGCTGCTCTGCCCGGCACGGGCTCCACCAACCGGTTCCCGACCGAGTTCGGTGCTTCCGCCACCGCCTGGCCGAGCCCGCACTTCATCTTCACCGACTCGCCACTCTCGAGCAGCGACATCAGCACCTACGGGACCAACGCCGCGATCAAGAAGGCTGGCGCGCTGATCCAGGTGCCGTTCTACGTGCTGCCCGTCGCGGTGGCCTACAACCCGGTTTATGGCCGCAAGGCCGGCGTTGACTACAAGTTCAACGTTGCCAACCCGGTTCTCGGTTACGATAACGTCGCAGCCGGTGGCCTGCGTCTGTCGAAGCAGGTCTACTGCGGCATCTTCAATGGCTACATCACCAACTGGAACGATGTCCGCATCGAAGCGCTCAACATCGCGCCCAAGGCCAAGACCACCACTTCGCTGCGCGACCCCGCTGACTCGGCGACCCGCTGGTCGACCGACGGCGCCCCGATCCGCCTCGTTGGCCGTCTCGACAACTCGGGCACGACCGACATCTTCAGCCGCCACCTCGCGGCTGCCTGCGGCGGCGGCATCATGGGCACCAACCGTCCGAACCTCTTCCTGAACGCCGCGCAGGCGCTGCCCTACAACCCCTCGTCGGGCATCAACCTGCCGACCAGCGGTTCGTACAAGACCACCGCCACCGCCGGCACGGCCTTCGCTGGCACGACCAACATGATCAGCGGTGCGATCTTCACGATCGGTTCGGGCATCACCGGCACCGAAGCTCCTGGCAAGTACCTCGTTGCCAACCTCAACGACGGCGTCGCCGCGGCGATCGAAGCTGCTGCGGATGTGCCTTCGGCTTCGGATGCGGACTTCCTGCTCAACGGCAAGGTCGGCTACGTCGGTGCGGACTATGTCCGTCCCGCGTTGAGCCAGACGCTCCACGGCGCTGCGCTCGAAGTCGGCAACTCTTCGCAGACCAAGAAGCCTCTGTACGTCTTGCCGACCGCTGCGAACGCCACGACCGCTTTTGGCACGTTGATCACCCCGCCGGAATCGGACAAGGGCGGCAAGTACGTCAAGGGCGGCCTCTTCAGCCGTTCGAACCCGGCTGACTGGTATGAAGCGCTGTACTCGGGCGCCTCGACCCTCGCCAACCCGCCGGTTGGTTACCCGCTGACGGGTACTACCCAGCTGGTCACCGGCACCTGCTTCGCCGATGCGGCGGTTCGCAACGCGCTCGTCGCCTTCATGACCGCGTCGCTCGGCCGTCTGACCGCTGCTGCGACCGCCACTCCGGACAAGAAGACGCTTGGCCTGATGTTCACCGGCACCGTGGCAAAGACGCTGGGTGTAAAGCCGCAGATGGGCATTGCTCCGCTGCCGAAGGCTTGGGCGACTGTGCTGTACGAAACCTTCCTCATCCGTTCGAAGTTGAAGGCTGCCGACGGCACTCTGCTGGTCGATCGCAACCTCTACATCCAGAACGGCGTGCCGACCCTTAAGGGTACCGGTACGATTGATCAGGCCAACTACACGAAGCGTGCGACGGTGAAGACCACCCTCGTGACCGCCGACCTGGCCAACAAGGTCAGCAACGTCGTGAAGGGCAAGACGATCTTCACGGAAGCGGGTCCGAACAGCACCTGCGAAGACACTTTCGGCATCGGCAACTGATCCTGCCAGCCTGAAGAAGATTGGGGCGGCTCCGGGAAACCGGGGCCGCCTTTTTCTATGCGCTGTGCCCAGCGGACAGCACAACGCCCGGTCAGCGCGAAAAAACAGTTATGTTTCAGATTGTTGTGCTTGAAGTGCGGCAGGCATCCGGGGGTTTTGTGCGGGCGGGCCCTGCCAGCATGCGGAAGATTCCTGAGCCGCCTTCAAGAAGCATTAGCTAATTCACTAAAAATTCAGGGTTTCGTTCCTAGAACGTATGTGTCACTTTCCTGTCGGGCAGGTGAACGTTTATATCCCTTTTACTGGCGGCGGCAGCTTCGGCTACCGCCGCCGTCTTTCAATCTGCGCCTTGCGCACCCAATGTGCGAATGACGCGCGAGATCTCGTCCGCGCTGATCGCACCCTCGGTCATGACGAGATTGCCGGTGCGATTGTCCCGCACCACAAGGGCCGGTGTCCCGGTGACCTTCGCGGCATTCGCGGCCTCAAATTCCTGTCCCAGCGCCTGGACCGTCTCGGGCGCGTGCACGCAGGCATCAAGCTTGGGCAGGTCGCGCGCACCAGCCTCCTGCGCGAGCGCTTCCACGCTGGCTGTCGCCGGCAGGCCCGCGCCGTTGGTCCGGGTCAGTTCCATGTAGCGGTCAAGAAAGCGGTAATACCCCGCCGGTTTGGTCTGCTGGCCGACGCACAGGGCGGTCGCCGCCGCAATGAACGCCGCTCGGCCGTGCATCGGCAGCGGCAGCAGCCGCACCGCAAGATTGACCCGGCCGCCGCTCGCATCAACGACCAGTTCGGGCGTGCGTCCCAGCATCTTGCAATAGGGGCATTCGGGATCGAGCCACACGATCACGCTGAAGTCGCTTGCAGGCTGCCCGTAGACCGGCTCGCGCGCGGCATCGACCGGGGCGACTGTTCCGGCGCTGTGCCAGATCGAACCCGCATCGGGCTGGGCTGCTGCCGGCAAGGCGGCAAGCGAAACGAGGGCGGAGGCCGCCAGCAGCGGGCGCGAAAGAACATGGCTGAGAGTTTGCATTGACGGGCCTTCGGCTCAAACTGTGTAACAGGCATGACAGGCTCTAGCGCCGTTCCCTGGCAGCATAGGCCTCGATTTCGCTCTAGGCAATTTGGCGCGGTCTTGTATATCTCCGGATATAGCTGACTGGAGCCTGTCCGTGTTGTCTCTCCCGCGCCGTTTGCGGCACTATCTTGCCCTATGCGGACTGCTGCTCGCCGTGCCTGCCGCGCCCGCCCAGGCACAGCCGCGCGGCCCGCTCGTGCTTGCCGCAGCGAGCCTGCAGGAGGCGCTGACGGCGGCGGCAGACAGTTGGGTGCGGAAAGGGCACGCGCGGCCGGTCCTGTCGTTTGCCGCTTCATCGGCGCTGGCCCGGCAGATCGCAGCCAAGGCACCGGCCGATCTCTTCTTCTCGGCCGATCAGGAATGGATGGACTTTCTGGCGGCGCGCAACCTGATCGTTTCGTCCACCCGCACCGATGTCCTCACCAACCGTCTCGTCATTGTCGCTGCGGCGCGGAGCACGGTGAGCCTTGCCGTGCGCCCTGGCTTTGCGCTGGCGCCATTGCTCGGAGGTGGACGGCTCGCGCTTGCCGATCCAGATGCGGTTCCTGCGGGCCGCTATGCCAAGGAAGCGTTGACCAATCTCAGGGTCTGGGCGAGCGTTGAAGGCAGTCTGGCCCGCGCAGAAAACGTGCGCGCGGCGCTGGCGCTCGTGGCGCGCGGAGCAGCACCGCTCGGCATCGTCTACGCTACCGATGCTCGGGCGGAAGGTGGAGTGCGCGTGGCAGGCTGGATCCCCGCTGCAGTACACAAGCCGATCACTTATCCGCTGGCCCGCCTTGCCGCCGCAACGAACCCCGAAGCCGAGGGCTTCCGCCGCTTTCTCCTTTCGCCGGAAGGCAAGGGCATCCTGCGCCGCTACGGCTTCGGCGCCCGCTGAGCGCCGATGAGTTCGGGATGGGCATGACGCCAGAGGAATGGGGCATCGTCACGCTCTCGATCCAGGTCAGCCTTGCGGCGATCTGCGGGGCGCTGCCGCTCGCGTTTCTGCTGGCGTGGGTACTCGCGCGGTTGAGCTTCCCGGGCAAGATCCTGCTCGACGGTCTCATCCACCTGCCGCTGGTGCTGCCGCCGGTCGTGATCGGCTGGCTTCTGCTGATCGCCTTTGCGCCTGAGGGACCGGGGGGGCGCCTGCTGGCGCTGTTCGGCGTGAGCGTGCTGTTCCGCTGGACGGGCGCGGCCATCGCGGCTGCGGTGATGGCCATGCCGCTGATGGTCCGCGCGATCCGGCTCAGCCTCGAGGCCGTCGATCCTCGGCTTGAGCAGGCCGCGCGCACGCTGGGCGCCGGGCCGTGGCGCACGTTTGCGACAATCACTCTGCCGCTGGCTTCGCCCGGCGTGCTGGCCGGCGCGGTACTCGGCTTCGCGCGCTCGCTTGGCGAGTTTGGCGCGACGATCACCTTTGTCTCCAACATCCCGGAGGAAACGCGAACCCTGCCGCTGGCGATTTACGCCGCGCTCCAGCTGCCTGAGGGAGACAGCGCCGTCTGGCGGCTGGCTGCGATCGCGGTAGTGCTTTCGCTGGGGGCGCTGGTGGCATCCGAGGCGCTGACGCGGGCGTCGGGGCAGGGCGGGATGCAGAGGCGTGGCGGCCATGTCCTTTGATGTCGACCTGACGCTCCAGCGCGGAGAGCGCACGATCGCCTGCCGGTTTTCGGCCGCTGCGGGGATCACGGCGCTGGTCGGGCCGTCCGGCGCCGGCAAGTCCAGCGTGCTGGAGGCGATGGCCGGCCTGCTTCGGCCTGTCGCGGGCCGGGTCGTGGTGAGCGGCACGGTACTCTACGACAGCGCCGGCGGCGTAAACCTCCCGCCCGAGCAGCGCGCCTGTGGCATGGTATTTCAGGACCTCCGGCTCTTTCCGCACCGCCGGGTGCGCGACAACCTGCTCTATGGCAGCAAGCTCGCCCCGCCCGAGCGCCGCTTCCTGAGCCTCGAGGAGGCCGCCACCTTCCTCGACATCGCCGCGCTGCTCGGTCGCCGCCCGCGCACGCTTTCGGGCGGCGAGGCGCAGCGCGTCGCGATCGGGCGCGCGCTCCTCTCGGGTCCGCGCTTCCTGCTCATGGACGAACCGCTCACCGCGCTCGACGATGCGCGGCGCGAGGCGATCATCACGGTGATCGAGCGCATGCGTAGCGAGCTGGCACTCCCGATCCTCCTCGTCAGCCACGATCGCGCCGATGTCGCGCGCCTCGCCGATCAGGTGGTGGAGCTCCGGCCCTAGATCTCCAGCTGGCTGCCCAGCTCGATCACCCGGTTGGTCGGCAGGCGGAAGAATACCATCGCGCTTTCGGCGTTGCGCACCATCCAGGCGAAGAGCTTTTCGCGCCAGATCGCCATGCCCGGGCGCTTCGAGGCAATCAGCGTCTGGCGGGCGAGGAAGTAGCTCGTGTCCATCGGTTTGAACGGCCCGCCCGCGCGTGTCTCGGCAGAGAGTTCGGCTGGGACGTTCGCCTCGTCCATGAAGCCAATGCGGATGATCATGCGGTAGAAGCCGTAGCCGAGGTCTTCCACTTCACGCCGCTTTTCGGGCGGCACGTGCGGCACGTTCTGCGTTTCAACCGTCAATACGACGACCCGGTCATGCAGAATGTGGTTGTGTTTGAGGTTGTGGAGCAGGGCGGGCGGAATGCCTTCCGCATTGGAGGCGAGGAACACGGATGTGCCCGCCACGCGGCGCACCTTCTGGCAGACCGAACCCAGGAAGATGTCAAAGGGCATCGAATCCTCCGCGAGGCGTTCGCGCATGATCCGGCGCCCGGTCGACCAGGTGCTGAGCATGGTAAACGTGATGCTGGCACCGATCAGCGGGAACCAGCCCCCGTCGGGAATCTTGGTCATGTTGGATGTGAAGTAGGCGCCGTCGATCGTGAGGAACAGCAGGGTGAAGAACCCCGCGACGAGCGGCGGCCAACGCCAGACCTGGAATACCAGCACGCCGAACATGCACGAGGTAATGAACATCGTGCCGGTATTGGCGATGCCGTAGGCAGAAGCGAGATTGCCCGAGGAGCGGAAGCCCAGCACCAGCATGATCACCAGCAGCAGCAAGGTCCAGTTGACGAGCGGGACATAGATCTGCCCCGCCGCGCTCGCGCTGGTGTGGCGTATGCGGATGCGCGGGAGATAGCCAAGCTGCACCGCCTGCTGCGATACCGAGAATGCGCCCGAAATCACCGCTTGGCTGGCGATCACCGTCGCCATCGTTGCGAGCAACACCAGCGGCAGGCGTAGCGCTTCAGGCGCAAGCAGGAAGAACGGGTTCACTACGGTTTCCGGCCGATGCATGATCATCGCCGCCTGGCCGAGGTAGTTTAGCAACAGGCAAGGAAATGCGAGGAAGAGCCAAGCGGCCATGATGGCGGGCCGGCCGAAGTGGCCCATGTCGGCATAAAGCGCTTCCGCGCCTGTCACCGCCAGAACGATCGAACCGAGTGCAAGATAAGCCATCAGCGGATCGTCGGCGAAAAAGCGAAAGGCATGCAGCGGATTGAGCGCCCAGAGGATCTCCGGAGCCTCCATGATGCCAATCACGCCCAGTACCGCGATCGTAAGGAAATAGACCATCATCACCGGGCCGAACAGCTTGCCCATTGCGGCGGTCCCGCGCGACTGAATCGCGAACAGGGCAATCAGGATTGCGATCGAGATCGGCAGCACCAGATGGTCGAGGCCGGGCTGGACGACTGTCAGCCCCTCGACCGCCGAGAGCACCGAAACCGCAGGCGTTATCATCGCATCGCCGAAGAACAACGCCGTGGCGGTGAGGCCGAATACCGACATCAGGTAGGTCCACCGCCGGTCCGAAAGGCGGCGGCTGACCAGCGCTAGAAGGGCAAGACTGCCGCCTTCGCCCTTGTTGTCCGCACGCAGGATCAGAAACAGGTACTTGAGCGTTACGATCAGGATCATCGTCCAGAACACGATGCTCAGCACGCCAAACACATGGGGCTGGTCCACCTTCATCAGGTGGTGGCCGACAAAGGTTTCCTTGAACGAATAGAGCGGCGAGGTTCCGATATCGCCGAAGACCACGCCGATGGCACCGACGGCCAGCGTGGCCAAGCCCTCGCGTTGGTGGCCGTTGCCTTGCACATCGGGGCCGTGCGCGCCGTGGGACGGATGGGCAGTTTCGGGTACGACATTGCCATCTGCGGCCCCTGCCGGGCCGGTAGCGGGCTCACCGCCCGCTGGCGCGCCATCCTGAATCGCGTTGTGGTCCATCGGCGCGCCGCTACTCCTGCCGCCTGTTACTTGCGAGGTTTATTTTCGAACTTCCGGCCCCATGTCGAGATAATGGCTTATTTCCGGGGATCGGACGAGCCGCCGTTCGGTACGCTATCGGCGGGCGAGGCTGCCGGCGGGACCAGCTGGTCGGCCGGAACGATCACGATCGGCGGTGCCATGCGGGCGCCGGTGGGATCGCGGACCGGCCGGGTGGCCACGCTGCCGAACGCCGCCGATGATTCGATCCCGCGAAGGATCGGCGTGATCACCGGTATATCCCCGTTGTGCTTCACCTTGCCGAGATGGCGCTCCACGTCATAGCGCGCGGCGTCCGGCATCAGCCAGCTCTGCTCGAGCGCGCCCGCCGCGGCCAGCACGCGCGCCTTGGCGATATAGGCATTGGCGATGGCGGTGTTGGAATTGCTGCGCGCCACCAGCAGTTCGCGCGCCAGATCGAGCACGTCGAGCGTGGTGATCAGGCCAGCGCGCTGCTGCAGGACCGCGCCTTCATACGCTTTGCGTGCCGAATCTTCCGCGGCCCGGTAACTCGCGATCGCAGCCTGCTGGGCTTGCCAGTCGTTCCAAGACGCTGCGAGGATGGCGCGGCTTTCGCGCAGCGAGGCATCCAGCAGGCGCCAGTCTGCATCGTTCGCCGCCATGGCCTCGCTCACCCGAGCGCGGCGCAGGCCGCTCTCGAAGATCGGCCCGGAAATGATGAACTGCCCGCGCCATTCCCTGCTGCGCAGATTGTCGTTGTAGGGGCTTTGCGACCCGTAGTTGCCGCTGCCCTGAAAATCGACGCGGGGCATGAGGTCGGCCTTGGCCGCCGCAACGCTTGCACGCGAAACTTTTTCGCGCTCCTGCGCCGCCAGGATAACCGGGCTGTGCGTTTCGGCAAAAGCGTAGGCTTCCTCGAGCTGGCGGACCGGCAGCTGGAGCGGGTTGGGCGGCACCAGCTCGCCCGGCGGCACACCGATCATGCGCAGGAAGCTCGCCTCGCTCGAAGCGGCATCGCGCTGCGCCGTGTAGACCTGCGCCTGCCCAAGCGAGACACGCGTGGAGATCTGTTGCACGTCGGTCGTGGTCACTTCGCGCACCGCGAGGCGCGCCTTGTTGTCATTGAGCTGGCGTTCAAGCGCGGCAAGGTTGTCCTTGGCAATGATGACCGAGGCCCGGTCGCGCAGAACGCCGATATAGGCGGTGATCGCATCGAGCAGCGCCTGCTGCTCGGTCGAGCGCAGGACCTGCCGCTGGAAGTCCAGCTGCGCCCGCGAGTTGCGCTCCTGCGAGACATTGCGCCCGAAGGTGAACAGGGGCTGGGTCAGGATGGCCGATGCCGTCGTTGTCCATCCCTGAGCGATCGTCGATCCGCCGCGGAACCGCTCGAAGCTGTCGCGCTGCCAGGTCGTGGCCAGGCTGTAGTTGAGCTTGGGGCCATAGTTCGCACGCGCCTGAGCAATCCGGTAGTCGTAGGACTTCACCATCGAGCGCTGGGCCAGCAGCGGGGGCGAGGTCCAGTAGGCAAGGCGCAGTGCGTCGGTCAGTGTCGTGACGGGCGCGCCGTTTTGGGCGCGTTCGGCCACGTCGGCCGGCGTTTCCTCGGGCAGTTCGGAGCGCACCGAAATGCGGTCGGCTTCGGAGACGATACTGTCGTCGGTACTGTCAGCAGTCTCGGCCCCGTTATCGCCCTTGTCGCGGCCGCTGTCAGGGTCATCGGTGCCGTACCCGCTCCCCGCAGCAGCCGTATCGGGCGGGCCCTGCATGGGAGCAGCGGGCGCCGGCATATCCTGTGCAGAGGCCGGGGCAAGCGCTGCGCAGGCTGCACAGGCGGCCAGCAGCGCGGCGCGGAGGGGAAGGGCCGGGATCATCGCCTGTCCGATCAGTTGTCGCGGAACGCGCGCATGAACTGATCCATGAACGGCTTCGTCAGGTACGACAGCATCGAGCGGTTCCCGGTCTCGATGTAAACTTCGGCTGGCATGCCGCTGCGCAGGACCAGTCCTTCCTTCTTCACCGACGCGAGATCGACCTCGATCCGGACCATGTAGTAGGCCTGATTGGATTCGGGGTTCTCGGTACGGTCTGTCGCGACATAAGTGACCTTGCCGAGGAATTCCGGCGTCGTCGGCAGGTTGAACGAGCTGAAACGGACCCGCGCGACCTGTCCCTTCATCGTCTGGTCGATATCCGTGGGACTGACCATGGCTTCCACCACGAAAGTATCGCGGTCGGGCACGATTTCCATGATCGGCTCGGCTGGGCGGACCACATCGCCGATCGCGGCAAAGGCGATCTTTTCGATCACGCCGGTGTAGGGCGCGCGAATTTCGCTGCGGTCCTGTTGGTCGGAAGCGGCCACGCTGCGCAATTGCTGCTGGTTGAGCACGGTATTGACTTGCGCGAGATCGGTGCCGGCCTGCACGCGGCGCGTCTGGCCGAGCTGGATCGACTGTTGCTGCGCTTCGGTAATGCGGGCGCGGGCCTGCGCGATCTGCGCCTGAAGCGAGCCTACATTGCCGTCCAGATCGACTGCGGTGCGCTCAAGCTGGTTGAGGCGGTTGATCGTCACGAGCTGCTTGTCCCACAAGTCCTTCACACCCTGCCGTTCCGGCTCGATCAGCTTGCGCTGCTGCTTGAGCGCGGCGATCTGCGCTTCAAGGCCGCGGATTTCCTCGTTATACTGCAGCACGCGCGCCGCCAGCTGTGCGCGCAGCCCGGCTTCCTCGGTCTGGCGAATGGCGAAGAGGCGCGCCTCGTCAGCCATGGCCTTGCCCGCGCTGGGATTCTTCGAGCTTGTGAGTTCTGGCGGGAACAGCAGCTTGCCGGTGCCGAGCCGCTCAGCCTCAAGCCGCGCCTTCTGCGCCAGCAGCTGTTCGACCGTGAGGTTGGAATAAGTCGCGTCCGCGCCGGTCACCCGGTCGTCGAGCCGCATCAGCAGCTGGCCCTGTTTAACGTGCTCGCCGTTGCGCACATAGATGGCCTTGATCACGCCCCCGGTCGGATGCGCGATGCGTTTCACGCGCGATTCAACGCCAACCGAACCGCCACCGATGACCGCGCCGCCCATCGGGATGAGCGCGGCAAGCAGCAGCAGGACGAGAAACAGTCCGCCGACCGTCATGAGCAGGCGCTTGAGCAGGACCGGCGCCTGGGCCTTGTCCCCTCCTTCCTCGCCGAACACCGGCAGGAGCTGGCGTGCGGGATCGGGAATGGTGGTCGGCATGTTCATGCGTTGGCTTCCTTGGCAGGGTTGCTGCCTTGCGGGACCGTAGCCGGCGCACCCTGCTGCGCCTGCATGCGCTGCATCACTTCGTCGCGCGGGCCGAAATCGGTCATCCGCCCGCCGTTGATCACCGCAAGATGCGTCGAGGGGCCGAGCGTGGCGGGACGGTGCGTGATCATGATCACGATCCCGCCGCGGGCGCGTATTCCGGCAATGGCGTTGGCAAGCGCGGCGTCACCCGCCGCGTCGAGGTTGGAATTCGCCTCGTCGAGCACGAGCAGGAAAGGATCGCCATAAAGCGCGCGAGCGAGGCCAACGCGCTGGCGCTGACCGGCGGAAAGCTCCACCGCGCCGGCCGAGACCGGCGTTTCATAGCCGTCGGGCAGGGCGAGAATGACCTCATGCATGCCGGCAGCCTTGGCTGCGGCCATGATGCCTTCCGAAGTCGCCTCCGGATCGAAGCGCGCGATGTTCTGGCCGATCGTGCCGTCCACGAGGTCCACGGTCTGCGGAACATAGCCGAAATAGCTGCCCAGCGTTTCCGGATCCCACTGGTCGAGTGTTGCTCCGTCGAGCCGCACTTCGCCGCGATTGGGCTTCCAGATGCCGAGGATCGCGCGCACCAGCGTGGTCTTGCCCGCCGCACTCGGCCCGATCACTGCAAGAACCTGGCCCGGTGTCAGCGTGAAGGAAACGCCCGAGAGTGTGAAGCGCTGCGTTCCCGGCGGTGCAACCCAGATATCGCGCACTGAAAGCTCGGCCGAGGGCCGCTCGAGCATGACGCCGCGGGCGGTCGGCTTGCGGAACGTGGCCACCGCCTGGGCGATGCGGCCCCAGCCGTTACGCGCGGCGACAAGGCCCTTCCAGTTGGCAATCGCCTGATCGACCGGCGCGAGCGCGCGGCCCGAGAGCACCGAGGAGGCCAGGATCACGCCGCCGCTCGCCTGGCCGTCGATCACCAGCAGTGCGCCGACGGAAAGGATCAACGACTGGAGCAGCATGCGGAACGCCTTGCTGGCCCCGCCAAGCCGCGAGACGGTGCGGGACAAGTATGACTGCGCTTCGATGAAGTTGGTTTCCCAGCCAGCGGTCCGTGCCACCAGCCTTTCCTGCATGCCCATCGCCAGCGCGCTTTCGGCAAAGCGGATTTCGGACAGCGCGGCAGCCGAGCGGCGCCCGGTGATATTGGCCAGTTCGCGCGAGCCGGCTTGCGTGCGGCGGTTCGAGACAATCGCGATGCCCGCCATGATGAGCACGCCAGCCAGCGCCGTGACGCCCAGCCACCAGTGAAGGGCGAACAGCACGAGAATGAAGGTGATCACCCAGGGCAGGTCGATCAGCGCGACAGGGCCCTGCCCGGCAAGGAATGTGTGAATGGAATCGAGATCGCGCGTGAATTGCAGGCCGTCGCCCTTGTCCGCACCGGCGCGCAGGGGACGCGACACGGTGGCATAATGCACTGCCTCGAACAGGTCGTCATGCACGCCGTTGGCGATTCCGAGCAGCGCTTCGTTGCGGATCGCCTCGAACACCGTCTGGAACGCGTAGACCAGTAGCAGCATGCCGAACAGGCCGATCAACGTGGGAACGCTGCGGCTTGGCAGGACTGAATCGTACACGAGCAGCATGTAGGCAGAGCCAGCGAACACCAGCACGTTGAGCATGACGCTGGCGATGGCGACCAGAATGAGACCGCTGCGATAGCGCTCCGCAAAAAGCCGCATGAATTGACGGTCGACGCTCATAAATCTCCTGACGCCCGGCGGCTAAACCATCGCATCCATACCATCAAGCGCCATTGCATTCTCGATGGCGCCGGGCCCGACTAATGCAACCCTGTTACAGGTCTTGGTAAAGACCGAATAAACAGACCCGATCAAGATCCGATGCGAACAACTCCGAAGCTTGGTGTCCTGCCGCGTGCCCTTTCGGGGCGCGGAACGTTGCGAGGGTGGAAGGAAGAGCCACAGATGCCCCCGTCAGCCACGCGCGCTGGAGAGCACGGGGGCCGCAAGATGCCGAAGAGGCGCCAGCCGGAGCGCGTCCGACAGCTCGATCACCACGGCAACCGCGCGTGCCTCATCTGCTGTCAGTCCTTCGAAATCGGGCAGGAAGGCGCGGGCGGCCTGGATCAGGTTGCCGGGACTTCGCTCCAGTTCGGAGCGGTATTCGGCCATGGTTCTGCATCCGTCGATCGCGGCCCAGTCGATCCCGCCCGGGCCCGGCCGCTGATGAAATGCCCAGAGCGCCTGAACCGCGCGCTCTACCGCAGTACGCGCCAGATCGCCCACGCCGTCAGGTGAGGCACGCATTTTCAGCTTCTGGCGATAGCGGCGCTGCCGCTCGGCATTGGATAAAGCCATGATAGTCATGTGGCGCGGCGCACCGCGTAGTGCAATCCGCATAGCTTGTTACGTAACACTGCCTATCACGCGAATATTCCCATTTGCGGCAGATGGATTGACCTCGAGCAGCTCAACTGCACCGCCCAAGGGCCAGGCACGAGATTGCCGGTCTTTCTGCAAGAGAAGTGGCCATGCCGCCCCGATGTCCAGCGCCGAGCCATGCTCCCCTGCCGGTCTGCGGGCCTTGTGCCGCGCCTATTCGCCCGGATCGTTGACGGCGAGCAGGGCGAGCTCGGTGCGGTTCTCGATCCCCAGCTTCTGGTACATCGCGTGGAGGTAGACTTTCACTGTGCCTTCGCCGATCCCGAGCTCGGTGCCGATGTCACGGTTGCGCATCCCGCGCGCAACCAGCCGAGCGATACGTCGCTCGCGCTGGTTGAGCCGCTCGAGCGGGCCGCCGGCATCGGCGCTGAGCGAAAGGTCGAGCGCACGCTGCAGTAGCGCGGAATCGATCGCCTTGCTGCCCGCATGCACTTTCTCCAGCACATCGACCAGACCGCCCTCGGCGCCGTCCTTGTAGACAATGCCTTCGACGCCAGCGCGCATCACGGCGAGCAGCTGGCGATCGTTGATCCCCGCTGTGAGCAGGACCACTGCCCGCCTGTCACCCTTCGACCGCAGCGTTTCCAGCGCCTGGACCCCATTCATGCCCGGCATGTTGATATCGAGCAGCACGATGGCGGGATCGTGGGTGGCAATTGCCGCAAGGGTCTCCTCGCCACTGGCGGTCGCGGCGATGACCTGGAAGCGGCTTCCACGCAGCACGGCTTCCACACCTGCACGAATGAAGCCGTGATCGTCGGCAACAAGAACGGGGATCATCAGGCAATCCTATTGGGCAAGGCGATGTCGAGCAACGCACCGGGGTGATTATGGCAGATCGAAAGCGTTCCGCCCAGAGCTTCGACCCGCTCGCTGATCGAGCGCGGGCGGGGTGGTGGCCGGTCGGCCGGGAAACCCTCGCCATCGTCGGAAATGCGCAGCGTCAGGCCCGGCCCGCCGCTGCTTACCGAGACAACGACAATGCGGCAGCCGCCGTGACGGGCGGCATTCGCGACAGCCTCGCGCAGCACCTGCCGCAGTTCATGGGCGAGCCCGATCGAGACCGGCATGGGTCGGGACTGCGCATCGAGATGGACAGCGATGTGCCAGTGCTGGCTCATCTCGCTGAGCAGCGTCTCGAGCTCCTCCACCAGATCGGTACGGCGGTCGCCCTCCTCGCCCCGGCGCAGGCGCAGGATCATCGCGCGCAGCTCGCCCTGCTCGCGCCGGAGCGCGGTCTTGAGGTCGTTGATCTCGGCGGTAGGGTCATGGCCTTCGCGGATCCAGCGAGACAGCGCCTCGAGCCGGAACAACGTGCCGGCTAGGAACTGGGCGACGCTGTCATGCAAGTCGCGGGCCAGCGCATCGCGCAGCGCTGCGGCGGAAGCGGCTTGGGCCAATTCCGCCAGATCCTCGCGGTCCAGTTCTGAACTGAGGTGGCGGCCGATCGTTTCGACCAGCGGCAGGTCGTCCACGCACATGTCCGGAATGCCCCAGATCAGCAGCTGGCCGGGGCCTGCCGCTGTCTCGAACGTCACGATCATGGCTTCTTCCACGCCGCAATGCACCGCGAGCGGCGCGTTTACCGGGCCGGGCAGGGCAAGGGGATAGGAATTGGCCCGGCTGATGATCCGGCGGCGGCGTGTGCGATCGATCAGCGCGGCGCGGTCGGGTTCGCCGAAGCAGCCTTCCAGCACTTCCGGCCCCAGCCGGTCGACAATCACCGCATAGCCGGAATCGCGCAGCAGCTCCATCCACGGTTCCTCGCCGTGGGGCACGGCGATGGCGGCACCGCGCGCCTGGAGCGCGACACGCGCGAAGGTGAGGGTGTCGACAAGGATGGCGTTGCGCCGTTCGCCTGGCGTGCCGGGCGTGCGCGGCATCGGCGCAGAGCGGGGGCCGCGCTGCTCGCCGCTCAGCCACACCATCATGATCGACAGCACACCAAGGTACATCAGCCGCCGCCCGTAGCGGTAGCCATCGATCGGCAACCCGAATGCGAACAGGCTTGCGCCGATTACCAGGTTGAGCGCGACAAGTGCCACCGCCGTCCACGCCACGGCAAACCAGCCCCAGCGCAGCGTGGCACTGATCAGCAGGAAAGCGGTGAGCGACATGAACGGGCTGTTGAAGTCCGCCTTGCCAACCTCGGAAAAGTAGGCGGCCAGCACGAAGGCCAGCGCGTCGATCCAGTGTATCCACGGCGCGAGGCGGAATTCCCACCACCAGCTGCGCCATGCGATCACGATCATCGCGGCCGCACCTGCCAGATACGCTGTCAGCAGGAGGTAGATGAAAGTGCCGCTGCTGCCAGACGTGGAGGGATCGAGCCAAAGCGCGAGCAGGAAAACGAGCGCCATTGCGGCGCGGCTGGTCGCCAGAACCTTGCCGGTTCGCCGAGCGAACATCCGCGGCCTCATGCTGTGCTTTCCCTGGGGTTAATAAGCAATTTAACCTACGTTAGGAGATGGTATGGTTTTTTGGCGCAGGCCGCAACGTCGGGGCATCTTATCCGCATACTCTTCGTGTGGGTGCAGTGGAGATGCACTTGCAGTCAAGTCGTTATTCATCCATTTTTACGGCCGTGCTGGCGATTTGAGGGGTGTGGTAAGAACAACATGGGCAAGTCGGATCACAGCGTCGCAGCGCCTCCGCCACCGGGCGCGGACGATCCGGCTGGATCCGCGGTCGGCCGCTTCGCGAAAGGATCCGATGGGGTAATCCCTGCCGCATCGCTTGATTCGGCCGATCGTCGGGCAATCCTGACATCGCTGACTGACAAGCAGCGCGCGGTTCTCGACCTCCTGATCGAGCACAAGACCTCGAAGGAGATATCTCGGACACTTGGCATATCGCACCACACCGTCGATCAGCGGATCATGCTGGCGCGCGCCAAGCTGGGCGTGGCGACGCGCGGCGAGGTGGCGCAGGCCTATCGGCGCCTGCTTGCGGATTCAGGAACAGGTACATCCATATACGAACGATCCGTATATGACTTTTCCGACGTCGCCGTGCCACCCGATGCCCTGCATAAACCGGACCGGGAAGATAGGACGGACCGGATAAAACAAGGCCCGCCAAGCCGCCGGCATGCGCTGTCAAAGGCCGTGTTCCAGGCCGGTGAGGCAATGGCTGAGCCCTACCATCATGTCCTCCCGGAGATGTTCGACGGGCCTTACGGCACGTATATCCGGCTCGGAACTATTGCGGTCTTCGCCATGTTCCTGATCCTGATAGTCATGGGCGGTCTCGCGATGTTTGCGCAGTTGTCGCAGATCATCGCGAACTGATCCCGGCACGAACCTCTCCACGTACTTGGACCAAAGCGGGCCCCGGGGGGGGCTCCAAGCACGGAGAGACAGTGATGACAGTTTTTACCACCCAGACTACGCCAGAGATGCCGCTCAGCGTGGCACACCTGCGGATCGCACGCGATCTCCACCAGGCCGAAGCGGCGCTCGACGAGGCGCTCGTGCGGCAGGCCCAGCTTCTCCAGACGATGGTCGGCGCCCGCCGCGAAACCGGCGTTTCGCCGTTTGTCGGTCAGGAAGCCCTGATGCGCCTCGTCAAGAGCCAGCAGGCCATGCTCGATGCCGGCGGCGAGCTGGCCCGTGTGCACGGCCGGCTCAGCACGATTGCTGTCGAGACTTGCGGTGGCCATGATGTCTGCCCCTCGCGGGCCGCGCTGCTCGAAGGTGCCGATCCAGCCGGTGCCGATGCTGCGGTTGTCGCCCTGGCGGCGTGATGCCGACCGGTTGCGCCTTCCCGGGATCCTGAAGCACGATGATCTGGCTCTGGATTCTTCGCATTGCGCTGTTCGCCACCGTGTTGTTCGCGGCCCGCAAGGGCGATGAACCCGAACGGCTGGTGGCGACGGTGCTGCTCTCCACATTCGTATTGGATGTGGGCAATCACATGCTGTTCGGCGATCCGGCCTGGTACACGGTCAATCCGGGGCACCTGGTGATCGATACCTGGGCTTTCTTCACCCTGCTCTGGGTGGCGCTCTATGCCAATCGCGGCTGGCCGCTGTGGGTTTCGGCCTCACAGGTCCTGGTCATGCTCGGTCATGTCGCCAAGCTCTGGGATGTGGACATGGTTCGCCGAGCCTACTGGACGATGACGCAAATGCCTTTTCTTTTCCAGCTGATCGTGCTGGCAATCGGCACGGGGGCGCACGTCGAGCGCCAGCGCCGCATTGGCCGCTACCATTCATGGCGTCTCGTATGAGCGGGCGCCTTGCTCGTCGCCACGACCGTGGCCGCCGGCGCGCTGCCCTGCGTCTTGCCAATCTCGCAACGCCGGGCGATGCGTCCGCAATTCTCGACGGCTCCACTGCCGGCGAGCATGCCGCCGCGCCGGAGGTGACAGCCTCGGTCGCGGCCAGCCTGGACGAGTGCTCGTCGCGGATCACGGCCGAAGCGTTGCTGGCTTTCGCGCGCGAAACCTATGCCATCCGCCGACGACGCGACCGGCACCTGCCGGGTGACCTGTTCGGCGAGCCGACCTGGGATATCCTGCTCGATCTCTATGTCGCCACGCGGGAGAACCGGCCGGTGCCGACAACCAGCGCCTGCATCGGCGCCAATGTTCCGCCTACGACCGCGCTGCGCTGGTTGCGCATCCTCGAGGCCCGGGGGCTGGTCGAACGCGAGGAGGACAATCGTGACGGGCGCCGCACTTTCGTGCGTCTCTCGGCGCGGGGGCTTGCCGCGATGGACGACTGGCTCCACGTGGCACTCGCCATGCTCGATCACTCGGTCGGCACGGTTCTGCGCCGCTCGGTGCCGCTGGCAGAGGCGGCGGAATAGCCCAAGCCGCGTGGTGGCCCCTGCTGCCCGCCGGGTCAGGAAGCTTGACCGGCGGGCGGTTCCGGCTTAAGGGCGCCTCGTCCCGGACGGCCATCGGCCTGCCGGTTCAACAGAGCTGAACATTGCCGGTGCGCGGCAAGTGGGGCCTCGAAGGCGGTTTTGCCGCCATTCGCGCGCCCCTCTTGTGTTTGGTCCAGGCTTCCGAATCAGGGAGTATGGTCCGGTCTTTCCGTCAACCGTCAAAGTAACCCGGTGGCGACATGCTCCGGGTGGAGCGTTTTCGGCTCATGCAGCGCAAGGGCGCAAGGCCAATGGTCTTGCCTGCCGCTGGATGAGATCTCCGCAAGCCTTCACCTTGGTCCGGTCGCGCCCGCAAACAAGGTGAAGAGTCCTTCATGCCCACGATCAACCAGCTGGTCCGCAAGGGCCGCGAACCGCAGAAGACCAAGTCCAAGGTCCCTGCCATGGAGCAGAACCCGCAGAAGCGCGGCGTCTGCACCCGCGTCTATACGACGACCCCGAAGAAGCCGAACTCGGCGCTGCGCAAGGTGGCCAAGATCCGCCTGACCAACAGCCGCGAAGTCATTTCGTACATTCCGGGCGAAGGCCACAACCTGCAGGAGCACTCGGTCGTGCTCATCCGCGGCGGCCGTGTGCGCGACCTTCCGGGCGTGCGTTACCATGTGCTGCGCGGCGTTCTCGATACCCAGGGTGTCAAGGACCGCAAGCAGTCGCGTTCGAAGTACGGCGCCAAGCGTCCGAAGTAAGTTTCATCTGGGATCGGAACCGCTTGGCAGGCCCGGCTGGGCTGGCCGCGTTCCGAAGGAGTACGGAATATGTCTCGTCGTCGTCGTCCCGAAAAGCGGGAAATCCTGCCGGATCCCAAGTTCGGTGATCAGGTCCTCTCGAAGTTCATGAACAATCTCATGCTCGATGGGAAGAAGTCGGTCGCTGAAAGCATCGTCTATGGCGCCATGGAAACCATGCAGACCCGTGCCAAGGCCGATCCGCTGCAGCTGTTCCACGATGCGCTCAACAACGTGAAGCCGCAGATCGAAGTCCGCAGCCGCCGCGTTGGCGGTGCGACCTATCAGGTCCCTGTCGAGGTTCGCGCCGAGCGTGCGCAGGCCCTCGCCATCCGCTGGCTGATCACCGCTGCGCGCAATCGCAGCGAGACCACCATGGCCGCGCGCCTTTCGGCCGAGCTGCTCGACGCCGCCAACAACCGCGGCAACGCGGTCAAGAAGCGCGAAGACACCCACCGTATGGCCGACGCCAACCGCGCCTTCAGCCACTACCGCTGGTAAGGCTCGTTCAGGACGGCTGTGGGTTGGTCACAAACTGATCAGGCAGCCGTCTTGAAACGGTCACGCTAAGCACACTATGGGGCGGGCCGAATCCATTCGGTCCCTCCAGCTTCCAAGGAACCTCCCATGGCCCGCAGCCATCCGCTCGAGCTCTATCGCAACATCGGCATCATGGCGCACATCGACGCCGGCAAGACCACGACGACAGAGCGCATCCTCTACTACACCGGCAAGTCCTACAAGATCGGCGAAGTTCATGACGGCGCCGCTACGATGGACTGGATGGAGCAGGAGCAGGAGCGCGGCATAACGATCACGTCCGCCGCCACTACCTGCTTCTGGAAGGCGGACAGCGGCAAGGGCCAGGAATACCGGATCAATATCATCGACACCCCCGGGCACGTCGACTTCACCATTGAAGTCGAGCGTTCGCTGCGCGTGCTCGACGGTGCGGTGGCCTGCTTTGACGGCGTCGCCGGCGTTGAGCCGCAGTCGGAAACGGTGTGGCGCCAGGCTGACAAGTACGGCGTGCCGCGCATGTGCTTCATCAACAAGCTCGACCGGACCGGTGCGAACTTCAAGTACTGTGTGCAGTCGATCATCGACCGCCTCGGTGCCAAGCCTGCCGTCCTGTACATTCCGATCGGCATGGAATCGGAACTGCGCGGGCTGGTCGATCTCGTTCACAACCGCGCGATCATCTGGAAGGATGAATCGCTCGGAGCCGAATTCTTCTACGAGGATATTCCGGCAGACCTCGCCGACGAAGCCGCGATCTATCGCCAGGAACTGATCGAACTGGTGATCGAACAGGACGACGAGGCGATGGAAGCCTATCTCGAAGGCAACGAACCCGATGTCGCGACGCTGAAGGCCTGCATCCGCAAGGGCACGCTGGGCCATTCCTTCGTTCCGGTGGTCTGTGGTTCGGCATTCAAGAACAAGGGTGTCCAGCCCCTGCTCGATGCCGTCGTCGATTATCTGCCTTCGCCGCTCGACATCGAAGACGTCCAGGGCGTCAAGATGGACAGCGACGAGAAGGACAGCCGTCCGGCCAAGGACGACGCGCCGTTCTCGGCTCTGGCCTTCAAGGTGATGAACGATCCGTTCGTCGGCAGCCTCACCTTCATCCGCATCTATTCGGGATCGCTCTCCAAGGGCACCTACCTGAACTCGGTGAAGGACAAGAAGGAGAAGGTCGGCCGCATTCTCGAAATGCACGCCAATGACCGCAAGGACATCGACGAGGCCTTCGCTGGGGATATCGTTGCGCTGGCGGGCATGAAGGAGACCACCACCGGCGATACGCTGTGCGCCGAACGGTTCCCGATCGTGCTCGAACGGATGGAATTCCCCGAGCCGGTGATCGAGCTCTCGGTCGAGCCCAAGACCAAGGCGGACCAGGAGAAGATGGGCATCGCGCTCAACCGCCTTTCGGCCGAGGATCCCTCGTTCCGTGTCTCGACCGACCACGAAAGCGGTCAGACGATCATCAAGGGCATGGGCGAATTGCACCTCGACATCATCGTCGATCGCATGAGGCGCGAGTTCAAGGTCGAGGCCAATGTCGGCGCACCGCAGGTGGCCTACCGCGAATACCTCGGCAAGCCGGTGGACGTGGACTACACCCACAAGAAGCAGTCGGGCGGCACGGGCCAGTTCGGCCGCGTGAAGGTGAAGGTCACGCCGGGCGAGCGCGGTTCGGGCTTTGTCTTCAAGGACGAGATCAAGGGCGGCAACATTCCGAAGGAATACATCCCCGCGATCGAAAAAGGCTTCCGCGAGACTGCCGAAACCGGTTCGCTGATCGGCTTCCCGATCATCGACTTCGAAGTCCTGCTCTATGACGGTGCCTACCACGACGTCGACTCGTCGGCGCTGGCCTTCGAAATCTGCGCCCGTGCCGCCATGCGCGAAGTGGCTCAGAAATCGGGTATCAAGCTGCTCGAGCCGATCATGAAGGTCGAGGTGATCACGCCGGAGGAATACCTCGGCGACGTGATCGGCGACATCAATTCGCGGCGCGGCCAGATCCAAGGTACCGACAGCCGGGGCAACGCCCAGGCGGTTGTCGCCATGGTCCCGCTGGCGAACATGTTCGGCTACGTGAACCAGCTGCGCTCGTTCACCCAGGGCCGGGCGAACTACTCGATGTTCTTCGATCACTACGACGAGGTTCCGGCGAACGTCGCGACCGAGATCAAGGCGAAGATGGCGTAAGCCCATTTCCGGCAATTCGCCCACAGGGCGAATTTACGGGTGATGGCAGGCTTGCATAAGCAAGCGGATCAATCTAGGGGCGGCGCCTGATTCAGCGGTCGCCGTCCCCGACCCGCAGTATCTGCAATTTTTAGAGAAGAAGGTTTGAGCAATGGCCAAGGCTAAGTTTGAGCGGACCAAGCCGCACTGCAACATCGGCACCATCGGTCACGTCGACCATGGCAAGACCACCCTGACGGCGGCGATCACCAAGGTCCTCGCCGAGACCGGCGGCGCGACGTTCACCGACTACGCGAACATCGACAAGGCTCCGGAAGAGCGCGAGCGCGGCATCACCATCTCGACGGCGCACGTTGAGTACGAGACCGCCAACCGTCACTACGCGCACGTCGACTGCCCGGGTCACGCCGACTACGTGAAGAACATGATCACCGGTGCCGCCCAGATGGACGGCGCGATCCTGGTTGTGAACGCTGCTGACGGCCCGATGCCGCAGACCCGCGAGCACATCCTGCTTGCCCGCCAGGTCGGCGTGCCGGCGCTGGTCGTGTACATGAACAAGGTCGACCAGGTGGACGACGAGGAAATCCTCGAGCTCGTCGAACTGGAAGTGCGCGAGCTCCTCTCGTCGTACGACTTCCCGGGCGATGATATTCCCATCGTCAAGGGTTCGGCTCTTGCCGCGCTCGAAGGCCGCGACGACAACATCGGCAAGAACTCGATCAACGAGCTCATGGCCGCTGTCGACAGCTACATCCCGCAGCCCCCGCGTCCGACCGACAAGCCGTTCCTGATGCCTGTGGAAGACGTGTTCTCGATCTCGGGTCGCGGCACGGTCGTGACCGGCCGCGTCGAGACCGGCATCGTCAAGGTTGGCGAGGAAGTCGAGATCGTCGGCCTCAAGACCACCGCCAAGACCGTCGTCACCGGCGTCGAAATGTTCCGCAAGCTGCTCGATCAGGGTGAAGCCGGCGACAACATCGGCGCGCTGGTTCGCGGCGTGAAGCGCGAAGACGTCGAGCGTGGCCAGGTCCTCGCCAAGCCCGGTTCGGTTACGCCGCACACCGAGTTCTCGGCTGAGGTCTACGTGCTGTCGAAGGACGAAGGTGGCCGTCACACGCCGTTCTTCGCCAACTACCGCCCGCAGTTCTACTTCCGCACCACCGACGTCACTGGCGAGGTGATCCTCCCCGAGGGTACCGAGATGGTGATGCCCGGCGACAACCTGACCCTGTCGGTCCGTCTCATCGCTCCGATCGCGATGGACGAAGGTCTGCGCTTCGCAATTCGCGAAGGCGGCCGTACCGTCGGTTCGGGGGTTGTCAGCAAGATCACGAAGTAATATAGGCCGCGCTCCGGCGGGGAGATTCGCTCTTCCCGCCGGCCGGTTTTTCGGATCAGCGGCCCGCTTTCTCCTCGCTTCATGTGGGGCAGGGTGAGAGGGCGGAGCGGCTGGTCTTTTTGTTTTAGCTCTTTCGCATCGGTAAACGGACATGGACGCCCAGAATATCCGCATTCGTCTCAAGGCTTTTGATCACCGCGTGCTCGATCAGGCCACTGGCGAAATCGCAGACACCGCCCGCCGCACCGGCGCGCTGATCCGGGGCCCCATTCCGCTGCCGACGCGCATCGAGAAGTTCTGCGTCAACCGCGGTCCGCACGTCGACAAGAAGTCGCGCGAGCAGTTCGAGGTTCGTACCTACAAGCGGCTGCTCGATATCGTGCAGCCCAACGCCGCCACCGTGGACGCGCTTATGAAGCTCGACCTCGCTGCCGGCGTCAACGTCGAGATCAAGCTCGCGTAAGCGAGGTTGCCTCGGGCTCTCGCGAAGCGGGGTCCCGTAAGAATTTGCTCCTGCCTAATGGCAGAAGCACCAGAGTTTTGGAGGCCTGAGCCTCTCGGACAATGGGATACCTCCGGCGCCGCCTTTTCGAAGGCACTTAGCCGGGCAAGCGTCCCCCGTTCGCTCCTGTTCATACAGGGGCACTCAGCCCGGACGGGGCGCGCTTCACATACGGGCTGAACACGCCTCGCGGGGATGGTCCTCGCAAGGCCTCTGTAAGGAGTATGGTCATGCGCACCGGCGTGATCGTTAAAAAGCTCGGGATGACCCGAGTGTTCCAGGACGACGGACGGCACGTGCCGGTTACCGTTCTGGCGCTTGAAAATTGCCAGGTGGTCTCGGTCCGCACCGAAGAGCGCGACGGCTATGTCGCTGTTCAGCTCGGTGCCGGTCAGGCCAAGCAGAAGAACGTTGCCAAGCCGCAGCGCGAGCACTTCGCCAAGGCTGAAGTCGAGCTGAAGATGGAAGTCGCCGAGTTCCGCGTCGCCGATGACGCGCTGCTCGAAGTCGGCTCGACCATCGCCGCATCGCACTTCGTGCCCGGCCAGTATGTCGACATCACCGGCCACACGCAGGGCAAGGGCTTTGCCGGCGCCATGAAGCGCTGGGGCTTCGGTGGTATGCGCGCAACGCACGGTGTGTCCATCACCCACCGCGCCCATGGCTCGACCGGCAACCGCCAGGATCCGGGCCGCGTGTTCAAGAACAAGAAGATGGCCGGCCACATGGGCGACCGTCAGCGCACCCAGCAGAACCTCGAGATCGTCCGCACCGACGACGAGCGCGGCCTGATCTTCGTCAAGGGCTCGGTGCCCGGCTCGAAGAACGGCTGGCTGCTCGTCCGCGATGCGGTGAAGCTCGGCCGTCACGCTGAAGCGCCGTATCCGGCCGGTCTCAAGCAGGCTGCCAACAGCAACGACACCACGGCGGCTGCCGACACCCCCGCGGAGGACACTGCGGCCGTCGAGACCACCGTCGATGGTCAGGAGGGCTAAGTCGTGAAGGTTCAGGTCCTCAATCTCGATGGCACCGCAGCCGGTGAAGCCGAGCTCTCGGATGCCGTGTTCGGTGTGGCGCCCCGCGCCGACATCCTCCACCGCGTCGTCACCTGGCAGCTCGAGAAGCGCCGTGGCACCGCCCGCGGAGCGCGCGAGCGTTCGGATGTGGCGCGTACCGGCAAGAAGCTCGGCAACCAGAAGGGTGGCGGTGGCGCCCGTCACGGTGATCGTGCGGCTCCGATCTTTATCGGCGGCGGCAAGGCCCACGGCCCGCGTGTCCGTGACTTCGATCCCTCGCTCAACAAGAAGATCCGCGCGCTGGGTCTGAAGATGGCGCTCTCGACCAAGGCCCTGTCCGAAGGCCGTGGGCTCGTCGTGGTCGATACGCTCGACACCGATGGCAAGACCGCGACGCTGGCCGCCACGCTCGCCAAGGCGGGCTTCGGCAAGAAGGTCCTCGTGATCGACGGCGAAGCGGTGAACGACAACTTCGCCCGTGCCGCGCGGAACATCATCGGGGTCAACGTGCTCCCGGCGGTCGGCGCGAACGTCTACGACATCCTGAAGCATGATACGCTGGTGCTGACGCGCGCTGCGGTCGAAAAGCTGGAGGCGCGTTTCAATGGCTAAGGAAGGCATCGACACGCGTCACTACGACGTGATCGTGGCTCCCCACATCACCGAGAAGTCGACGCTGCTTAGCGAGCACAATGCTGTTGTGTTCAAGGTCGCCGACAAGGCCACCAAGCCGCAGATCAAGGCGGCTGTGGAAGCCCTGTTCGGCGTCAAGGTCACCAAGGTGAACACCTTGAACCAGGACGGCAAGACCAAGCGCTGGAAGGGCAAGCCCTACAAGCGTTCGGACTTCAAGAAGGCTGTCGTGACGCTGGCTGCAGGCCAGTCGATCGACGTCACCAGCGGTATCTGAGGCGCATAGACCATGGCACTCAAGAACTATAACCCGACCAGCCCCGCACGGCGCGGCCTGATCCTCGTCGACAAGTCGTCGCTGTGGAAGGGCAAGCCCGTCAAGGCGCTGACCGAGGGCAAGAGCAAGACCGGCGGCCGCAACAACAAGGGCCACGTGACCAGCCGCGGCATCGCGGGCGGGCACAAGCAGCGCTACCGGTTCATCGACTTCAAGCGCCGCAAGTGGGACATGCCCGCGACCGTCGAGCGTCTGGAGTACGATCCCAACCGCACCGCGTTCATCGCGCTCGTCAAGTACGAGGACGGTGAGCAGACCTACATCATCGCGCCGCAGCGTCTTGGCGTGGGTGACCAGGTCATCGCCGGCGAAAAGACCGACGTGAAGCCGGGTAACGCGATGCTGCTCAGCCAGATGCCGGTCGGCACGATCATCCACAATGTGGAGATGAAGCCGGGCAAGGGCGGCCAGATCGCACGTTCGGCCGGAACCTATGTCCAGCTCGTCGGTCGTGACCGCGGCATGGTCATTGTTCGCCTGAACTCGGGCGAGCAGCGCTACCTGCGCGGCGATTGCATGGGCACGGTTGGCGCGGTCTCGAACCCCGACAACTCGAACCAGAACCTTGCCAAGGCCGGCCGCGGCCGCTGGCTCGGTCGCCGTCCGCTCACGCGCGGCGTCGCCAAGAACCCGGTCGATCACCCGCACGGTGGTGGTGAAGGCCGCACCTCGGGTGGCCGTCATCCGGTTACGCCGTGGGGCAAGCCGACCAAGGGCGCCCGTACCCGTCACAACAAGCAGACGGACAAGATGATCATCCGTTCGCGTCACGCGAAGAAGAAGAGGTAACACCCCATGGCACGTTCCGTCTGGAAGGGACCCTTCGTCGACCTGCACCTCCTGAAGAAGGCCGAAGTGGCTCAGGATGCTGGTTCGCGTGCAGGTCCGATCAAGACCTGGTCGCGGCGTTCGACCATTCTGCCGCAGTTCGTTGGCCTGACGTTCAACGTCTACAACGGACACAAGTTCATCCCCGTCTCCGTCAACGAGGAGATGGTCGGCCACAAGCTCGGCGAGTTCGCGCCCACGCGCACCTTCCCTGGCCACGCCGCTGACAAGAAGGGCAAGCGCTGATGGGCAAGCCTAAATCCCCGCGCCGCGTGGCGGACAACGAAGCGCTCTCGGTGGGTACGCAGATCCGCGGCTCGGCGCAGAAGCTGAACCTCGTTGCCGGCCTCATTCGCGGCAAGCGCGCCGAAGATGCGATGAACATCCTCGCCTTCTCCAAGAAGGCGATGGCGGTCGATGCACGCAAGGTGCTCGCCTCGGCGATCGCCAATGCCGAGAACAACCACAACCTCGATGTCGACGCGCTCGTCGTCGCCGAGGCTTCGGTCGGCAAGTCGATCACGATGAAGCGCTTCCACACCCGTGGTCGCGGCAAGTCCACGCGCATCCTGAAGCCGATCTCGCGTCTGCGGATCGTGGTTCGCGAAGCCACTGGTGAGGAGGCCTGATCATGGGTCACAAGTCGAACCCCATCGGTCTGCGCCTGCAGATCAACCGCACCTGGGACAGCCGCTGGTATGCGGAAGGCCGCAACTACCAGACCCTGCTTCGTGAAGACCTTGCCATGCGCAAGTTCATCATGGAGCACCTGCCCCAGGCCGCCATCTCGAAGGTGGTGATCGAGCGTCCGGCCAAGCTGTGCCGCGTTTCGATCTATGCCGCCCGTCCGGGTGTCATCATCGGCAAGAAGGGCGCGGACATCGAAAAGCTGCGCAGCCAGCTCGCCAAGATGACTGCCAGCGACGTGAAGCTCAACATCGTCGAGATCCGCAAGCCGGAAATCGATTCCAAGCTCGTTGCGCAGGGCATTGCCGATCAGCTCGTTCGCCGCGTGGCCTTCCGCCGTGCGATGAAGCGCGCGGTGCAGTCGGCGCTGCGTCTGGGTGCCGAAGGCATCAAGATCACCTGCGGCGGCCGACTCGGCGGTGCGGAAATCGCCCGCGTCGAGTGGTACCGCGAGGGCCGCGTGCCGCTCCACACGCTGCGTGCGAACATCGATTATGCCGAGGCCGTGGCGCACACCGCCTATGGCGTGATCGGCATCAAGACTTGGATCTTCAAGGGCGAAATCCTTGGCCACGATCCCATGGCGCAGGACCGGCTGATGATGGAGGCTCAAACCTCCGGCGTCCGCCCGGCGCGCTAAGGTAGGTACAGAACCATGTTGCAACCAAAAAAGACCAAGTTTCGCAAGGCCTTCAAGGGCCGGATCAAGGGCGACGCCAAGGGCGGCACCGACCTGAACTTCGGCTCGTATGGCCTCAAGGCGCTCGAGCCGGAGCGGGTTACCGCTCGCCAGATCGAAGCGGCCCGTCGTGCGATCACCCGCCACATCAAGCGCCAGGGTCGTCTGTGGATCCGCGTGTTCCCGGATGTGCCGGTGTCGAAGAAGCCTGCCGAAGTCCGTCAGGGCAAGGGCAAGGGTTCGATCGAATATTGGGCAGCCCGCGTGAAGCCCGGCCGCATCCTGTTCGAGCTCGACGGCGTTGCCGGTCCTCTTGCGGCCGAGGCGTTCAGCCGCGCTGCGATGAAGCTCCCGATCAAGACCAAGGTCGTTGCCCGCCTCGGCGACACCTCGCACCTCGGAGGCGAATGATGGCCAAGTTTGAAGACATGCGCGTCAAGTCTGACGATCAGCTTCAGGCTGACCTCGCCGAGCTGAAGCGCGAGCAGTTCAACCTGCGTTTCCAGGCGGCAACCAACCAGCTCGAACGGCCGGCCCGCATCCGCGAAGTTCGCCGCGACATCGCCCGTATCAAGACGCTGCAGACCGAGCGCAGCTCGGCCGCCAAGGCGTAAGGAACCAACTATGCCCAAGCGTATCCTGATCGGGACTATCGTGTCCGACAAGACCGACAAGACCGTCGTGGTCAAGGTCGAGCGCAAGGTGAAGCACCCGCTCTACGGGAAGATCATCCGCCGCTCGAAGAAGTACCACGCCCACGACGAGACCAACTCGTTCAAGGCCGGCGAGACCGTGCGCATCGAAGAAACCGCGCCGATTTCGAAGCTGAAGACGTGGAAGGTCGTTGACCGCGTGCAGGCCGGCAAGGCCGCCGCGATCGAAGCCGACGTCTAAGACGCAACATTTTGGAACTGCCGGACTGGTTCCGGCAAGCCAGTGAGAAGGAACCGGATCAATGATCCAGATGCAGTCCAATCTCGAAGTCGCTGACAACAGCGGCGCGAAGCGCGTCCAGTGCATCAAGGTGCTGGGCGGGTCGAAGCGTCGCTTTGCCAGCGTCGGCGACGTGATCGTCGTGTCGATCAAGGAAGCCCAGCCGCGTGCCCGCGTCAAGAAGGGCGACGTGCACCGTGCGGTGATCGTGCGCACCCGCAAGGATGTGCGCCGCGCCGATGGCAGCGTTATCCGCTTCGACACCAACGCCGCTGTGCTCGTCGGCAAGAACGAAGAGCCGATCGGCACGCGTATCTTCGGCCCTGTGGTTCGCGAACTGCGCGCTCGCGGCTTCATGAAGATCATCAGCCTTGCGCCGGAGGTGCTGTGATGGGTGCCGCTAAGATCAAGAAGGGCGATTCCGTTGTTGTCCGCTCGGGCAAGGACAAGGGCCGCACCGGCACGGTGCTGCAGGTCCTTCCCAAGGAAGACAAGGTTGTCGTCGCTGGCGTGAACATCGCCGCGCGTCACCGCAAGCCCACTCAGGAGAACCCGCAGGGCGGCATCGACCGCCGCGAGGCTCCGCTGCACATCTCGAAGGTGGGCATTGCCGGCGCTGACGGCAAGCCGACCCGCGTGCGCTTCGAAACGAAGGACGGCAAGAAGGTCCGCGTGGCCGTCAAGTCCGGGGAGACCATCGATGGCTGATAAATACGTGCCCCGCATGAAGGCGAAGTACGATGCCGAGGTCGCTGCCGCGATGCAGGCCAAGTTCGGCTACGCCAACCACATGGAAATTCCCCGGATCGAGAAGATCACGCTCAACATGGGTGTGGGCGAGGCGAGCCAGGACAAGAAGAAGGTCACCACCGCCGCTGCCGAGATGGAACTCATCGCGGGCCAGAAGCCGGTGATCACCAAGGCGAAGAAGTCGATCGCGCAGTTCAAGCTGCGTGAAGGCATGCCCATCGGTTGCAAGGTGACCCTGCGCCGCGAACGCATGTACGAATTCCTCGACCGTCTCATCACCATCGCGATGCCCCGCATCCGCGACTTCAGGGGCCTCAACCCGAAGTCGTTCGACGGCCGTGGCAACTATGCGATGGGCCTGAAGGAGCAGATCATCTTCCCGGAGATCAGCTACGACCAGATCGAGAAGGTGCGCGGCATGGACATCATCGTCACCACCACCGCCAAGACCGATGAGGAAGCGCGCGAGCTGCTTCGTCTCTTCGGTTTCCCGTTCCCGCGCGAAGCTGCTGAAGAGCAGAAGGCCGCCTGAGGATTGTCCCGGCTCGAGCCGTCACCCTGATGAGGGCGGCTCGCCAAGGTTTTGAAGAAGAGAGCTTAAGTCCATGGCGAAACTGAGTTCCATCAACAAGAATGAGCGCCGCAAGAAGCTCGTTCAGAAGTACGCGGCGAAGTATGCTGCGCTGAAGGCCGTCGCGGCCGACGAGAAGCTCGATGAAACCGAGCGCCTCATCGCCCGCCTCAAGATGGCCGAGCTGCCGCGCAACGCGAACCCGACCCGCGTGCGCAACCGCTGCAACACCACCGGTCGTCCGCGCGGCTACTACCGCAAGTTCGGCCTCTGCCGCGTCGAGCTGCGCGATCTCGCCAACAAGGGGATGATCCCCGGCGTGACCAAGTCGAGCTGGTAAGGATCACGAGATGGCATTGACCGATCCCCTGGGTGATATGCTCACCCGCATCCGCAACGGCCAGCAGGCGAAGAAGGACTCCGTAGTCTCTCCCGCTTCCAAGCTGCGCCTCCACGTGCTTGAGGTGCTCCAGCGCGAGGGCTACATTCGCGGCTTCAGCGAGGACGCTACCGGCGCCCACCCGCAGCTGCGCATCGAGCTGAAGTATTTCGAGGGCCAGCCTGCGATCAAGCACGTTGCCCGCGTCTCGAAGCCGGGCCGCCGCGTCTACTCGGGTTCCAAGGAACTTCCTGTGGTGCGCAACGGCCTTGGCATCACCATCGTCTCGACGCCGAAGGGCGTGCTTTCGGATGCCGAAGCGCGCGCTGCCAACGTCGGCGGCGAAGTGCTGGCGGAGGTGTTCTGATGAGCCGCATCGGCAAGAAGCCGGTGACGATCCCGAGCGGCGTCACCGCGGATATCGCGAACGGCGTGATCACCGTGAAGGGCCCCAAGGGCACTCTCACCCTGAACAT
>Ga0315905_10000739_pt1 | contig 35505 bp, 35 predicted proteins | sample LakEriMetagenome_5_FD_203522 | JGI IMG/M metagenome (GOLD analysis project Ga0315905, IMG submission 203522) | Freshwater fungal communities from buoy surface, Lake Erie, Ohio, United States - Buoy 4 MA121 | ecosystem: Environmental > Aquatic > Freshwater > Lake | place: USA: Lake Erie, Ohio... | reverse complement strand
GAAGGGCTTGAGAAGGGCTACTACGTTCAGGCGACAGTTTTTTCTGAAGTCAATAACAAAATGACTATTGCACAAGAAGAAATTTTTGGCCCCGTATTAGTTCTCATTCCTTACGACGGCATTGACGAAGCAGTCGACATTGCTAACGACTCTCCTTATGGTCTTGCCGGTGCAGTATTTGCCGCCGATCAAGAAACTGGCATCGCAATTGCACGACGCATTCGCACGGGTCAAGTGACTGTCAACAACGGACGGTTTAATCCGAATGCACCTTTTGGTGGTTACAAGCAGTCGGGCATTGGACGCGAACTTGGCGAATACGGTTTCGAGGAATTCTTGGAAGTGAAGAGCCTGCAGTTATAACGACGGCGGAGCCCAGAAATCTGCCGTGATGAAAACCCCGGCGACTTTTTCTAACCGAGCCGTGGCTGCTTTGCGTGAATCGCACCACGACAAAAGCGTCATTCCATGACGTTCGAATAGCCCCAGTACATCGGGAATCACATCGCCATGGCTGCACAAAACAGTTCCTTCATCTACTGAGTAAAGAAGTTCAGCAACAATGTCTCTGCTCGTATTTTCAGCAAGTCGCTGATCGACCTCAACAACAAGGCCACGAGCCTCGGCGAGTGGCTGCAACGTTTGTTGGCATCGCACGTAGGGGCTTGAAATGAGTCGTGTTACTTCAACATCTGCAAATGTCTGCACCAGCAACTTTGCTTGTTCACGACCCGAATCAACCAGAGGCCGCTGCGTGTCGTAGTCATCCCAGTTTTTTCTACTGCCTGCTTTTGCATGGCGTACTAGATAAATGGTCATGTGCATATTCCACTACAAAAGGCGAATGGTTACCTCATTTGCTAAAAGTCGCCCCTCTTTAGTGAGAACCACATTTTCGCCCACCACATTCACTAATCCCGATAATTCATCGGGTATTCCGTGTGGCAACTCCGACAAAGCAACGCCTTCACGACGACGAATGGCAAGTTGCACACGCTCTTCTTTCACCTGCACTTCAGAAAGCGTTTCACTTGCATTTTCTACAGATTCACCCGCGCTGACGAGTTCGATGTAGCGCTCGGGCGTCCGCACATTCCACCAGCGGCGTCCATTTTCATGAGAGTGCGCTGCGCAGCCAAAACCGCGGTAATTACTTTGCGACCAATACAAACGGTTGTGTGCGCTTTCATGGCCGGGCTGTGCCCAGTTGGAAATTTCATAGTTGTGCAAACCAGCACGTTCCAGCATCTCATCAACAATGGGGTACTTATCGGCCTGGTCGTCATCGTCTGGATGACGAGATTCATCTTGGGCAAGTGGCGTACCTGGCTCGACTGTGAGCCCATATGCAGAAATGTGTGGTGGCTGCAGAGCAAGAGCCGATTCCACTGTGTGTACCCAGTCGTCAACCGATTCACCATGTGCTCCATAAATGAGATCCATGTTGAAGGAAGTGAAGCCCACTGCGCGAATTGCTTCTACGGCTCGCACGACGTTTTCAGGGTTGTGTTCACGCCCGAGTGATTGCAAAACGTAGGGCACCATTGATTGCACACCAAGGCTGATGCGGTTGACGCCTGCCTCTTTGTAGACGGTGAGCAATTGCTGGGTCACATTGTCGGGGTTGCACTCAACAGTAATTTCAGCGGTGCTACTGACGCGCAGAGCTTGAATAACTTTTGCCAAAGACTCTGGTGGTACAAGCGATGGCGTGCCTCCCCCAACGAACACTGTGTCGAGGAGTGGAAGGCCATTGGCGCAAGCTTCTTCTACTTCTCTCAGTAAAGCCTGCATGTAGGCATCGCGTAGGTCACCTTTGTTGTCCCATGTGGCGAAGGCGCAGTAGTCACATCGTTTGGAACAAAACGGAATGTGAATGTATGCACCGAACATGGAAGCGGAATTCAACTATTGATTCGGCGGAATGAAGATGAGGCCAAGTTCGGCTAAGTGGTCGCCCACTTCTTCCACACTCACGTCGAGGATGACCGAGATGGCTCGCGTATCGTGAGCACGCACGGTAATGACCTTCCCGTTAAAGTCTTGGCGTTGTACCTGAATCATGCGCAAGAGTCGTTCGAGCATTTGAAACTTGGGCTCAGGAAATTGCGACAACTTGGCAACGTCGATACGAATTTTTGTGGGGCCAGAAGCACCGGGTTGTTGACCTTCCACCCGCATTGAATCGCGCGGCAAGAGTTGATCTATAGACACACCGTAGAAACGTGCAAGGCGCTCCATACGTGGCACCGACAATGCGCGCTCGCCACGCTCGTATGCACCAAGCACTGATGCTTTGAACTCATTGTTTGAGGTTGCTTCTACTTCTTGCAACGACATCTTTTTTTGTTTACGAATATTGCGCAAACGCTCTCCGACAAGGGTGTTGTATGGGCTCTCGTCGGTATTGAATTCTTCGTCGTCTGACTTTGTCACGTCTCTATTGTCGTTCGTGCAGGGCCACTAAACGTGCACCTGCTACCAATGCAGCGGTTTCTGCACGCATAACCACTGGGCCAATAGACACTTTTGCCACCGTTTCTGGCACTTCTAACGAGTCAAACCCACCTTCGGGGCCAACAACCACATAGCGGTGAGTAGCGCTCAATGGTCCGCTCTCGGGGTCGGCTATGGCAACGCCTTCGCGCCCGAGTACTTCACCAAGTTCCACGCCAATATTTACCTGCGGAACAAACACACGGCGGCTCTGCATGCACGCCTCGCGAACAATGGTGTGAATGCGGTCATTCAAGCGGTCGCGTGTGCCCGCAACAGCGCGCTTGGTAGGAAGCAACACATCGATGATGTCTACGCCCACTTCAACAAGTTGACGAACTGTTGTTTCTGGTTTTTCTGCTTTCACCGGAACAAAGGCAACACCAATGGTTGAACTATGTGCATTCTCCATCACAACGTCGCCTGAAATTTCAATTCCATCTCGACCCACTACGCGGTATTCTCTCCAGTGCCCCGCACCATTGGTAGCAGTAACGCTTTGGCCATCGCGCAGGCGAAGCACACGGAAAAGGTGGTGGGTATCGGTATCGGAGAGAGAAATGGTGTCAATGTTGTCGAGGACTAGATGCGCCGCAGAGTTGCGCAGCAGTGGGTTCACGAAAATGCCGATTTCAATTTCGACTTCAGACCCTTTTCTGGGTCTTTCACAGTTTCCCCACGCAGTTGTGCGAATTTGCGCAACAACGCATCTTCTTCGTCGGTCAACTTGGTGGGCACTTCAATTTGCACGATGATGCGCAGGTCGCCACGACGTTTTCCGCCTGAGTTCAAATGCGTTACTCCGCGCCCGCGCAACACAAACTCTTGCCCATGTTGCGTGCCGTGTGGAATGTTTATTTCCTCTTCGCCATCGAGCGTTTCAATGGTGACTGTTGTGCCCAAGCTTGCTGTTGCAATACCTAAACTTTGCACTGCAATGAGGTCGTATTCATCGCGCTGCAAAGTGGCATGAGCCGCTACGCGAACATGTACATATAAGTCGCCAGCAGTGCCACCACGTGGGCCAACTGCACCGCGGCCGTTGAGACGCAGTGTGGCACCTGTGTCGACACCACCAGGAACATCAATTTGATATGTAGCGTTTTCAACAATGCGGCCTTCGCCCTTGCATGCTGTACACGGGGTAGACACCACTTGACCAATGCCGCTGCAGCGCTGGCATGGAGATGCCGACACCATTTGACCAAGCAAACTTTGACGCACCCGGCGCACTTGACCAGCACCGCCACAGTCGGAACAGGTCACTGGCTTAGTGCCCGACCCCGCACCCGAACCTGAACAGTCGTCGCAGCGCAAAGCAGTACGCAATGTGACAGGAACAGTTCCGCCAAATACGGCTTGTTCAAAGGTGAGATCGGCAATGACCTCAAGGTCTTGACCACGTGGCGGGCCAGCATTTTGCCCACGCCCACCGAAACCGTTTCCTGCGCCACCAAAGGGTGAGTTACCGCCGAAGAATGCTTCAAAAATATCGCCAAGGCCACCGCCGCTGAAGGGGTCGCCACCGCCACCGCCGCCACCAACGCCAGCCTCGCCGAAACGATCATACTGAGCACGTTGTTGTGGGTCAGAGAGCACCTCATAGGCGCGGCTGAGCTCTTTGAACTTGTTTTCTGCAGTTGCATCGCCGGGGTTGGCATCGGGATGCAATTCACGAGCACGCTTGCGATACGCCTTTTTGAGTTCCTCGGCCGATGCGCCGCGGCTCACCTCGAGAATGTCGTAAAAATCACTAGCCATTACTCATTGCTCCATAACTTCCGTCGGCAAGGCGTCGACCCAATTGTGTGCTCACTGCCTCAACTGTTGCCAACGCCTGCGGATAATTCATTCGTGTTGGGCCAAGCACCCCAACGGTTCCTAATTTTTCACCATCGGCCATGACTGGCGCAACTACTACTGAACATGCAGCTAAAGGCTCAACACCGTGTTCGCTGCCAATAGCGACCGATAAACCCCTGTCGAGCACATCGCGTACGAGAGACACCACAACATATTGCTGTTCAAGGGTTTGTAAAACCGAGCGCACAACATCTACGGCATCGAAGGCTTGCGCCATTGCTGCGGCGCCCCCCACAATGACGTTGGCATCACTTTGGTGAGGCACCAATAGCGACAGCGCTTCAGAACACAGGCCATCAACTTTGACATCGCCACTTGGGGCAAGGTGCACTTGGTTGAACACGTGACCATAAGTGGCCGCATTTAAGTGTGCGCTTGCTGCAGCCACTTGCGCATCGGAGAGTTGATCGTCGAGGTCTATTGCTTCGCTTTGTACTACGCCGCTCGACAACACCACGACAACGGTTCCCATGTGCAACGACAAGCGCACAATTTGTACGCTGCGCACTGTAGCCACATCGGCTGCTGGGCCAACTACCAATGCCGCATAGTTGGTCATGTTGGTTAAGAGGCCAGAAGTTTTTTGCAAGAGCTCTTCAACGCGGCCCGTGGAGTGGTGGAAGAAACTTCCTACCTGTTCAGATGTAACGCGTTCTGCCTGAGAGGTGGTGACCATGGTGTCGACAAAAAACCGGTAACCCTTATCGGTTGGAATGCGCCCAGCAGACGTATGTGGCTGCACGAGGTAACCCTCTTGCTCGAGCATTGCCATGTCGTTACGTACAGTTGCCGACGACACCGATACTCCAGCCGTATGGGCAATATGTGACGAGCCCACCGGTTGCCCGGTAGCTATATATTCCTGCACAACAGCGCGAAGAATGGCGGTTTTTCTCTCGTCAAGCATCTGGTATCTAGGTTACTTGCCCGATACAGCCTTGTAACGAGAAAGGCTTTCTTCACGTTCTGCACTGTGGTTCACCATTGGTGCGCCATACGTTGCTCGCCCATCGGCCCCAGGCACGTGAATGGTTTTGCCCTCAAGGTCGGCAAGTTCGCCAACATATTTTCTGATGTATGCACCCGTGGGGTCGAACTTTTCTGACTGGCTTTGTGGGTTGAAAATTCGGAAATACGGTGCGGCGTCGGTGCCGCTTCCTGCACTCCACTGCCAACCGTGATTGTTTGATGCAATGTCGCCATCGACAAGATGCTTCATGAAATGTTTTGCACCCCATTGCCACGGCAAGTGCAGATCTTTTACAAGGAAGCTCGCCACAATCATGCGTACACGGTTGTGCATCCAACCCGTAGCCAGCAGTTGACGCATGCCGGCATCGATGATGGGGTACCCCGTTTCACCAGCACACCATGAAGCGAATCGTTCTTTGGCACGTGCATCGGTGTCGAGGGAAATTTTGTCCATCTTCGACTGCAGGTTGCTCCATGCAGTATGTGGCTGATGGAAAAGTACATCGGCATAAAACTCGCGCCATGCAAGTTCGCTGCGATATACCAAGTGGCTCGGAGAATCGCCAAGATCGGCAATGAGTTGTTTCGGGTGCACCAAACCAAAGCGCAAATAGGCAGAGAGTTGCGATGAACCGTCTACTGCAGGCAGGTTGCGTTGTTCGCTATAAGAATCGAGACCCTCGGCAACAAACCATGCCCAACGGTCGTGAGCTGCTTTCTCTGTTGCAACAGGCAATGCGGCACCGCATTCTGGAAGCGCCGGCAAAGGCGTTGTTGGCACTACCCCTGCTTGAACAACCGAAGAGAACAGAGCATCGCTCTCTTCGTGCGGAAGCAAATGCCCCGCCCATCTTTTTGAAAATGGAGTGAACACCGCGTACGGGTTGCCGTCATCTTTACGTACGGTTCCGGGTTCAACGCAATACGGGCTGCCCACACCACGCAATGCCATGCCGCCGCTACGTAAAGCAGTAGCAACTTCAATGTCGCGATTGCGCCCGTAAGGCGCAAAATCTTTGGAAACAAAAACTGTTTGTGCTTTCACTTCGGCGGCAAAAGCTGGCACCACTTCAACGGGGTTGCCAATGCGAATAACCAACGCACCACCTAATGATTCATTCAACGCCTGTAACGCACCAAAAAGAAAAGTTAAGCGCGGCAGGCCTGAGCGCTCGAGAAAGATGGGGTCGAGCACAAATAATGGAACGCATTCCTTTTCGCTGCACGCAGCACTCAGTGCTTCGTTGTCGTGCACACGCAGGTCGCGCCGAAACCACATGACCGAACGCATTACACCACCACTTCCTGTTGGAGCGCTTCCTTTTTCGCAGGAAGCATGACGTACAAAAGAAACACGCTTGCAATTGCAATGACACCGCCGTAGCCGAGTGCCCATTCAATGCTCACGTGGTCGGCAACCCAACCAGTAATTGGCCCACCAATGGGAGTAGACCCCAAAAATGCAACAGCTGTGAGCGACATAATGCGTCCACGCATGTCGGCTGGCGCCTGTACTTGGCTAATTGCATTTGCGCCAGAAATAAACATTGCGCCGCCAGCACCAAGGGGTACAGCGGCAATGAACGCCACCCATAAATTTGGCGACCAGGCCAAAGCAAGGTTCCCTACCGCAAGAACTCCACAACCCGCAGCGAAATAGCGCACGGTGACCACTGCACGGCCAGCGGTGTAAAGACTGCCCAACAAGCTGCCAACACTGACCATGGCAAGTAACCAGCCAAAGCCCGAGTCACTTCCCCAACGCTGGTCGGCCAATTTTGGCAACACCACGCTGTAGTTGAAAGCAAATGTGCTCACAATGGTGAGAGCAATAAATACTGCGAATAACGACTGGTCTTGACGAATGTACGACAGGGCTTCTCGCACTGGCTTTCCGCCTCGTGGCGAACGCGGGGCTGGGTACAACTGTGATGTGTCCATTGCCAAGATGCTGAACAAAATGGCCGCGAAGGAAAGGCCATTAAAAATAAATAACCAGCCCGTGCCACATGGACCCACCAAAAGTGTGGCAAGTGCTGGCCCAAATATTCGCGAACCGGTCATTGCGGCCGTATTCAGTGACACGGCATTGCTGATGTTTTTTGGCTCTACTAATTCAGTAACCAAGCCCCGTCGTGCAGGATTATCAAACGCATTCACTACGCCCAAAATGAGTGACAATACGTACACCGCTGTTAATGAAATGTTGTTCGTTAGGTCGAGCACGCCAAGAACAATTGCCTGCAGTGCTAGCCCGCTCTGCGTGAACAGCGTGAGGCGCAAGCGGTTATAACGATCGGACAGCGCTCCTGCCCACGCACCCAATAACAACATGGGCAAAAACTGAAACATCACGTTTAAGCCAAGATCAGTTGCTTTTCCTGTGAGGCGATAGATGAGTAACGATGATGCAGTGAATTGCATCCAGGTACCAATATTGCTGACCAGCAAGCCGCTGAAAAAGAGTTTCGCATTGCGCGTCTCTAGCGAACGGAAGGTATCGGCCATGCGGGTACTCAATCGTCAAGCTTCAAAGCAGCAATGAATACATCTCCTGGCACTTCTACGCGCCCAATGGACTTCATTTTCTTCTTGCCCTCTTTTTGCTTTTCTAGCAACTTGCGCTTACGCGTAATGTCGCCTCCGTAGCACTTCGCCAAAACGTCTTTACGTTTTGCTTTCACGGTTTCACGAGAGATGACCTTGCCGCCAATTGCTGCCTGAATAGGCACATCGAACATTTGGCGTGGAATCAGTTCCTTCAACTTCTCGCACATGCGACGCCCGTAGTCGAAGGCGCGGTCGCGGTGCACAATGGTGCTGAAAGCGTCGGCAGCAATGCCGTTGAGCAGTAGGTCTACTTTTACCAAGTGTGATTCGCGGTATCCGTCGAGTTCGTAGTCGAGACTGGCGTAGCCCTGTGAGCGGCTCTTCATTTGGTCGAAGAAGTCGACCACCACTTCTGCAAGCGGAATGGCGTAACTCAACTCCACACGATCGGGCGAGAGGTATTCAATTTTCAGCATTTCTCCACGCCGTGACTGACACAACTCCATGAGAGTTCCGGTGTAGTCCTTTGGCGTAATAATGCCCACCTTGAAATACGGCTCTTCAATGCGCGCAATATTTTGTGTTGGCGGAAGTGATGCCGGGTTGTCGACTAATTCAATATCTCCGTTGGTTTTGTGCACGCGGTATTCCACCGATGGCGCAGTAGCAATGAGCGCCAAGTTGAACTCGCGCTCTAAACGCTCTTTCACAATTTCCATGTGCAACAGCCCAAGGAACCCACAGCGGAACCCGAACCCGAGTGCGCCAGAACTTTCAGGTTCGTAGGTAATAGATGCGTCGTTCAGTTTGAGTTTTTCCAAACTGTCGCGCAGGTTTTCAAAATCGTCGCCGTCAATTGGGTACAAACCACAAAACACCATTGGCTTTGGGTTGTTGTAACCAGGCAAGGCTTCTTCTGCTGGCTCGCTTAAACGTGTAACAGTTTCACCGCTTCGCGCTTCGCCTACATCTTTAATGCCCGCAATGAGGTAGCCCACTTCGCCAGGACCCAGTTCCGCGACCGGAGTTGGCACGGGTCGACGCACACCAATTTCAATTGCCTCATGAATTGCACCGGCCTGCATGAACAGCAATTTGCCTTTGGCGTCGAGTGTGCCTTGCATGACGCGAACGCTGCTCACCACTCCGCGGTACTGGTCGTATTGGCTGTCGAAGATGAGTGCTTGCAGCGGCAACGAAGGGTCGCCTGTAGGCGGCGGAATACGTTCCACGATGGCATCGAGCAATTCGGGAACGCCCTCACCCGTTTTTGCCGAGATGCGCAAAATATCTTCGGCCGGAATGCCAAGCACTCGCTCAATTTCGTCGGCGTAGTACTCGGGGTTCGCTGCGGGCAGGTCGATCTTGTTCAACACCGCCACAATTTCCAGATCGTTTTCCAAAGCGAGGTAACAGTTGGCCAACGTTTGTGCCTCAATACCTTGAGCCGCATCGACCACTAACACCACGCCTTCACAAGCGGCTAAAGAGCGGCTGACCTCGTAGCCAAAGTCGACGTGCCCGGGGGTGTCGATGAGGTGAAGGACCGAGCCTTTCCAGTCGACCCGCACGTTTTGGGCCTTAATTGTGATACCCCGCTCGCGTTCAAGGTCCATGGTGTCGAGGTATTGGGCGCGCATATCTCGCACCTCAACGGCATTGGTGAGCTCCAAAATACGGTCGGAAAGGGTGGACTTACCGTGGTCGATGTGGGCAATGATTGAAAAGTTGCGAATGCGAGAGAGATCCATGAGTTATGAGAATTCTACTGTCGTGGTTGGGTACTGGGCATCACGCTGTTAGTCTTTGCGACCATGGCAAACATCAAGAGCCAAAAAAAGCGCATCCTTACCAACGCCAAGAGCCAAGAGCGAAACAAGGCAGTTAAGAGCGAACTTCGCACTCGTGTGAAGACGGCTACCTCCAGTGCAGGTACACCAGCTAGCGCTGAAGACGTTCGCATGGCCATGAAGCGCCTCGACAAAGCCGCCACGAAGGGGATCATTCACCCCAACCAGGCCGCTCGTCGTAAGAGCCGCCTCATGAAAAAAATTAACGCTGCCGGCTAACTGCCCTATTGCGCCTCGCGCCACCAGCCAACCTGCTGAGTCGCGCCACTAACACTTCCATGACCAGTTCTTCTGGCCAGTCTCGTTGACCCCGTAATTGCACATCTGCATCGGCAATGAGCACGATGCCCTGAGTAATGGCATCGCTTCCCAATTTGTCGGCCTGCTGCATTGCCTTACGTGCCGGGAACTCGCTGCGAATGTTGAGCAGAGCCATTGCATCGGCAGCCGACGACGCGCCAGCACCGTCGAGACGCGCGAAGCGCTCGAAGTGCCTGTGCAACAACACCATTACTTGTAGCGGATGCATCTCGCCTGCGTGCATGAGGCGGTGCAGTACCTTCAGCGCTTCTCCGGTGTTACCTGTGTCAATTGCATCGGTGAGATGCCATGGCGCCGTAGAACCCGACTCGCCAAGAAACATGACGACATCGTCGTAGGAAAGCTTTTTGCCTGTTCCATACGTGGAAAGCAAAGTGTCGACAATGCCGGGGAAACGACCCGTGTCGTTACCTAATGTTTCGTTGATGGCTGAAATGGCGTGAGGGTCGAGGCGCAAACCAGCGAGTTCTAGTTGTTCACGGAACCACAGTTCACGCTCTTTGGGCTTTTGAGAGACCGCAGTAGCAACCGTTGACCCACCTGCTTTTTTGATGGCGTCGAGAACAGACTTTGCAACGGCGCCTGTTGCAGTGAAAATAATGTCGGTGGCTGCGACTGGGCTTGCAAGATACGCAACAAGAGGTTGCAGCCCATCGACTTTTGGCACATTGATATGGCGCAGCACTACTACTCGACGCTCGGTGAATAGGGCCAAGGTGTTTGCGGCATCGACTGCTGCACGTACTGCGGCATCGACCTCTTCCACGGTTGATTTTTCTGCGTCGTAGTCGTCGAGCATGAGCGATCTGTCGCCATCGCCAATGAGCTCGTGTACACGGGTGCCAAGTTCTTCTAATACGAGCGATTCATCATCGCCGGTAATGAGATAAATCGTCACCCCCCTAGTGTCGCACAGCGCTGTCCGATGACTGCCACCCACCACACCCAACGCACTCCGAAGCGCATCGGGAGCATGACCACGTCGCCCAACCCCGTACCAATAACCCCTGCAAAAAGACACAGCGGAAGCCCCACCAACATGACAACGCCAGCAACAGGCACTGCAAAAAGGTTGGTGAGGAGACCAATGGGGCTGAGGCGCCCAAAAACTAAGTACAGGGGCAATGCAGTTCCTATTTGAGCTGCTGTTGTTGTTGCAAGTGGCAACGCAACAAGATTTGGTATTCGGCACTTACGTAATGCGCGCTGAAGAGGTGCAGTAAGAACAATGAGACCCGCTGTTGCGCCAGACGACATCCAGAAGCCCACTTGCCACATCAACATGGGGTCAATAACAACAAGCCCCGCAACACATAGCGCGAGCACCACTAAAGATTTCACTTTCCAGCCCGCAGTAAAGCAGAGCACCGTCACAGCGGCCATTGCTGCAGCGCGCAACACCGATGGTTCTGCACGCGTGAGCACAGTGAACCACGCCAAAACAGAAAGTGTTGCAACAAGCCGCGCGCGAGGTCGCATTCGCGTCAGCAGTGGCGCAGCACCCGCTAATACAAATGCAATGTTCTGACCCGATACAGCAGTGAGATGTGACAGCCCCGAGTCGCGAAAGGCGCTGATCATTGCGCGCGGCTGATTGCGATCATCACCAATAACAAGACCCAAAAAGAGTGCAGCCTCATTGGCCGGCAAACGTGATGCACCAAAAGCAAGTAACCGGCGAATGCGGTTTGTTGCTCGGGTGAAAGCAGAACCATCGCTCCATGTTGACGCCACTTTCACATTCGAGAGTTGCCCAACAATGTGTTGCGTTGCACGACGATGTTTTTGTAATTGCGATACTTCACTGCGTTCACCAGAGAGATGCACCGACTCGCCCGCCAAATGCTGAGATACTCGCCGTGCGCTGCCGCCGTACAAAGTGGCCTGGTAACGCCAACCCTGAAGCACGAACACTGCTCGCACTGCAGAACTACGACTTTCAGCATTCACCAACACTGGGTCTGTTACCAAAGTGGCAACTCCAGCAAAACTCCCCATTGGGGCTTGTTCTATTTTCTGCCACTCCACCTGGCAACGCAGCACGAGGAACACCACAAATACGCCACATGCGAGCGCAACAAGCAAAACACGATGAAACCACCATTGGGCCGTGTGGGTCTCGTACGATTGGCTCATGAGCACACCTGAACTACGCACGAAGCGACCTCGCATCGTGCCCGACGGCATTGCTGCTCACAAGCGTGACCTCGCCCAACGCGGTGGCTTCGCTGCAGTAGGCATTGCTGCTGTTGTGTCGCTCTTTGGCGCCGCTGTTCTTGCTCTCACTAGTAGCGCACTTTTTGGGGCCATTGGCTTCATTGCAATTACTTGCGGAGTTCCCCTTCTTCCCATAGTTGGTCTGCCTGCTCGCACGGGTGCTGTGCGTTGGCTTATTGCCATAGTGGGAAGCGCCGCTATTTGGTGGTGGGTAGGGCAACTCTCTGCTGCACGCGTGCGCAAACTTGCTGTTGCTAGCTGGGCCGACTGGGCAAAAGAGTTTGGTTTATATGCAGCAGCACTTGTGCTAGGCGCAATTTGTGCTTTGCTCATTGCCGCAAAATCTTTAGGTGCCTTGTAATTTCTACAACGCAACAAAGGGTTTCATTGCTGCAAGTTTCCCATCGCCAATTCCGGGCACCTTCAAGAGATCTTCTGCTTTGCCAAATGGTCCATTCTTTGTGCGAAAAGAAACAATTGCCTTCGCGGTAGATGGCCCCACGCTTGGCAATGCTTCTAATTCGAGGGCAGTGGCAGTGTTGATATTGATGAGTGCACTCTTTATTGATGTTGGCGTTGCGCCAATCGTTCCGGCAGCACTTGTTGATGACGGCGAACCCACGGCTGCTGGTGGTTTTCTTCGCACTGCAACTGTGGTGTGAGGCTTCTGGCTTGAACGCGCAGGAATGTATACCTGCTCGGCATCGAGCAATGGAAGCGCCAAGTTCACTGCTGCAGTATCGGCACTTGGGGTCACGCCGCCTGCCGCATTCACCGCGTCAATAACTCGGGCATTGGGTTTCAAGCGATACACACCCGGCTTCTTTACTGAGCCCGCAACATGAACAATGACTTCACGAGAACTGAGTGTGCTTGTTTCCACCAAAGAGCTATTCGGCCATTCGCCGCCAACGGTTGTAAACGCTGAGGTACTCACACTAGAAACGCCCACAAAAGGTAATGAGTTTTCTAACGGTGGCGCAGGTGCTCGAAGCAACCACCATGCACCCGCACACACCACTGCAACCGACCCTGCCGTGGCGAATGCTCGTGCTGGGCCATACCACTTAATGAAGTGAGAACACTTTTCTTCGAGACGTTTGAGGTATTTCATACCTCCGTGTGTGCATTACCCGCCAAAGCGTGGCAACTAGTTAGAAAAGTGCAGCAGTAAGTTGTTTGCGGTATTTCGCAGTGCGTGGGTCGTCGGGGCCCATTGTTTCCAAAATGTCTACATATTTTTGACGCGCCACTTCATCGGCCTTGACCGTTGCAAGCAGTTCAACAAGTTGAGTATCGAAATCGTCAACAGGGTCGAGAGCTAATCGAGCAGATGCGGCAACTTTGCGTACGTCATCGTTTTCAGGAACACGCGTCAATAACTGCAAGGCCTCGGTGGCGCGCTCGGTGCGCACCATGATGCGAGCCATAGCAACAACTGCTTCGCTGTTTCCTGGCTCAATGGACAGTGCAACACGCAGGCTTTCTTCGTCGCCCGCATCGAGAAGACCGCGCATCATTTGGCTTTCGGGCGAAGGCAAGAGCACATCGATAAATTTCTGCACTACTTCTTCTGGTTGCGCACCCATGAAACCATCGAAAACCTTGCCGTCTTTCAATGCATATAAAGCCGGCACAGACTGCAATTGAAAAGCCTGGGCAATTTGCGGGCTTTCGTCTACGTTGACGCGCACCAAATGCACTTGGCCTTGCGTGGCAGCAACCACTTTTTCCACCATTGCGCTAAAGGGCGGGCATGCTGGAGACCGTGGAGACCAGAGGTCGACCACGACAGGGATGGAGGCCGAGCGCTCGAGCACTTCGGCTTGAAATGTGGCCTCGGTGACTTCAATTGCCATATATATGACGCTATCGGCATCCGCATACGTCGCATCACGCCCCGAGTGACTAGTTTTCATATCGCATGACTAATGAATTGCCCACCGGGCTCACCCCTGAAATTGTCGCTTGGTTTGCCGCAAACATTGACGGCGTCACCGCTCCCTTTCATTTCGAGATGATTGCGGGCGGACACTCGAATCTCACCTTTGGCGTCACCGACGCAAACGGCAAGCGTTACGTATTACGTCGCCCGCCACTTGGCCACATGCTTGCCAGCGCTCACGACATGGGACGCGAGTACAAAATTATTGCAGCACTCAGCAAGAGCAATGTTCCTGTTGCTCCAGCACTTGGCTTTTGCACCGACACCGCCGTAGCCGAAGCGCCGTTTTATGTAATGGATTTTGTAGAGGGCCACATTGTTCGTGACCCTGAAACTGCGGCTCAGGTCTTCACTGTTGAAGCGCGTCGCCACGCGAGTGAATCACTTGTCGACACCATGGCTGCAATTCATGCCACCAACCTTGTTGATGTTGGACTTGACGAACTCGGCAAACACGAGGGTTACATTGAGCGCCAACTCAAGCGCTGGTACGGGCAATGGAATGCACAAAAGACTCGCGACCTTCCAACAATCGACCGAGTGCACGATGAATTACTCAAACGCATTCCACCACAAGGTCCTGCCACTTTGGTACATGGCGACTATCGACTCGACAACTGCATGATGAGTAGCAGCGGAGACGTTGTCGCGGTGCTCGACTGGGAAATTTGCACGCTTGGCGACCCACTTGCCGACCTCGGTTTGCTCATGGTGTACTGGACCGGCCCCGGAGATGACCCAAGTGCATGGGCCGGTCAATCGACCACCATTGAAGGCTTCTACAACCGTGCAGATCTTGCAACGCGTTACGCACAAGTTTCTGGCAGAGACGTTTCACATATTGACTTTTACGTGGCCTTTGCGTTCTGGAAACTTGCCTGCATTTTGGAAGGTGTCTATGCCCGCTACTTAGGTGGCGCATTAGGTGAACGCAGCGCTGAAGAACTTGAGCCATTTAACCAGCAAGTGCTTGCTGCAGCTGCAAATGCAGAAATGATTTTGGACAACTTAAAGTGAGGCCCCCTCTACGCATTGACGGTGAATTGCCCACACTGCACGAACCTGTTCTTATTGTCATGCTCACCGGCTGGATCGACGCATCTGCCGCAGCGTATGGAGCAATGGAGGCCATTAAAAAAGGCACCGATGCAAAACGCATTGTCACCTTTGACCCCGACAGTTTCATTGACTACCGCGTGCGACGCCCCATGATGGAATTGCGAGATGGCAAGAACAACAAACTTGTATGGTCGGCGCCAGAAATGTACGCAGGTAAAGACGACAACGATCGTGATGTACTCATTTTGTGTGGTCCCGAGCCCGATTCTGCATGGCTGTATTTCGCCGATGTCGTAGGCGACCTATGCCTCAAACTTGGCGTTGTAAAAATGTTTGGCATTGGCGCATACCCGTTTGCCGCACCTCATACACGGCCGCCACAGTTGTCGTGCACTTCCCCATCAGAAGTTGCACTTGCCGAGGTTCCCTTCATTAAAAGTTCAGCCGATGTTCCTGCTGGTATGGAATCGGTGCTGGAACACGCCATGCAAGAACGTGGAATTCAAGCGCTCGGCTTATGGGGTCAAGTTCCTCACTACGTTGCAGCCATGCCTTACCCTGCCGCATCTGCTGCTCTTGTAGGCGCTGTGCAAATGGTTGCCGGGCTTTCCATTGATGTTGCTGACCTGCGCGCCGAAGCAGTGCTGCAACGTGGGCGCATTGACAAATTGGTATCGGGCAATGCAGAACACTTGCAAATGGTGGAGCAACTCGAGACTGCTTTTGACGAAGCTGTTTCTGCAGGAAACATTATTGCCGATTCGCATTCACCAGCATCGGGCGACGCTATTGCCGATGAAATTGAATCTTTCCTGAAGGAACAAAACGATCTAGGAAATTAACACATTACACATTGGGGGAACAATGACTACGAACAACAATATTTCACAGCTGCTCTCACTTGAAGGAAAGCATGCCGTAGTAACCGGCTCCGCAACAGGAATTGGTGAAGGCATTGCAGAAATCTTTGCCGCTGCTGGCGCAATGGTGACCGTTGCTGACCGCGATGGTGTTGGGGCACAACGTGTTGCATCGGCAATTGGTGGTCGTGCAGTACAAGTTGACCTCACAAGTGAGAATGAAGTTCTCGATCTCATTAACGGCATGACACAAGTAGACATTGTGGTCAACAACGCAGGTAGCTACTTCGATGTGGGCCCAATTCTCGACCAAAGTATTGAAAGTTGGCGCCGCGCAATGGACAACAACCTCACCACGTGTTACTTGGTGAGTAGAGCTGCTGCGCGACGCATGATTGATGCTGGCAACGGTGGCTCTATTGTCAACATTTCTTCTGTCGACGGGCTTCTTCCGTGCATGGGAACCGGATACGACACAGCCAAGGCTGCTGTTATTCAGTTCTCGCGATCGCTCGCTGTAGACCTTGCTCCGCACAATATTCGCGTGAACAACATTGCTCCTGGCCACATCATGGTGGAAACATTGCGGAAAATGAAAGACGGCGAAATTCCTGCTCTCTGGCCACAAAAGCACGAAAAGACTGGTCTTATGAACGACCTCACCAAGGCTCGTTCGGCAAATATTCCCCTCGGCCATTCAGGCGTGCCCAGCGATATTGGCAATGCGGCCCTTTTCCTTGCCAGCGAAGCCGCCACCTACATCACCGGCGTTACCTTGCCTGTCGATGGCGGTTGGCTCCTCGTCTGATTTCACGGTCGTCTATAGTTTTCTCAGTCACAACGTGAATGGGGAAACATGAAAGTAGATGGCGGAATTGCACTCGACCTACACCAATCGGTGCAGTCAGCAAAAGATGCAGAAGCAGCTGGTTATTCCGGTGCGTGGACGGCAGAAACAAACCATGACCCGTTCTTCCCACTTCTTCTTGCTGCAGAACACACCTCACAAATAGAACTAGGAACATCTATTGCCGTCGCATTTGCGCGCAACCCAATGACCCTTGCCAACATTGGTTGGGACCTTCAGTCGTATTCACGCGGCCGCTTCGTTTTGGGCCTTGGAAGCCAAATTAAACCGCACATCACCAAGCGATTCAGCATGGAGTGGAGCCACCCAGCAGCACGCATGCGCGAAATGGTGCTGGCCATTCGAGCCATTTGGGACACATGGCAAAACGGAACCAAATTGGAATTTCGCGGTGAGTTTTACACGCACACACTTATGACCCCCTTCTTCACACCAAACCCGCATGACATTTCCGAATACGGTGTTCCCAAAATTTTCCTAGCCGGCGTGGGTGAACTCATGACTGAAGTTGCTGGCGAAGTATGTGACGGATTTATTTGCCACGGCTTTACAACCGAAAAGTATTTGCGAGAAGTCACTCTTCCCGCTCTTGCCCGTGGTCGTGCAAAAGCCGGCAAAACAATGGAGGGCTTCGAAGTTGTCGGGCCATCATTCGTTGTCACTGGAAGCAACGATGAAGAGCTGGAAGCAGCTGCCACTGGCACACGCCAGCAAATTGCCTTCTACGGCTCAACACCGGCCTACCGCGGAGTGCTCGACATTCACGGGTGGGGCGGTCTGCAAGATGAACTCAACACACTTTCAAAAGCCGGCAAATGGGTCGAAATGGGAAACGTTATTAACGATGAAATTCTCAATACGTTTGCGGTTGTTGGTAAGCCCGAAACCATTGCTAGTGAACTTGGTCGCCGTTACAGCGACGTCATTCAGCGCATTAGTTTTTACGCACCGTACAAGAGCGACCCAGAACGCTGGAGTCAGGTAATAGCCGACTTGAAGTCGGCGTAACTCTTATTTGAAATTCGGCGCTGAGCGAATGGAACGCTTGAGTTCCGCCATACCTGTTGAGGTAGCAATGAGCTCAATGGCGTCCCACAGTTTCAATGCAGCATCGCCACGAGGAATCTCGGAGATGACCGGCCCAAAGAAACTGCCCTCATTTGCCTGACCAGGCTTGAAGGTAAGGATGGGTGTACCCACACCTTTACCTGTTCGCGAGAAAGCCAAATCGGTTTCTTCACGAATGACTGCATCGAACTCTTCGTTGTCGGCGCCCTTAGCCCAATCGACGTTGAGGTTGGCGCGACTTAACGCATCGACGAGGAAGAACGTGGGGTTGTTCATCATTTCATCGTGCTGCTTGTTGTTATGAAGAGCAGTCCCTACTGCGGTGTACAACTTGCCAACTGCTTCGCTGCCATCTTCTGCGCGGGCCAACGCCGCTGCTCGCATTATTTGTGTGCCTACAAAATGCGACTGACGGTGCACTTCGGTGGACTCGGTATAGCCAATATCTTCGTTAATCATGCGCAAGGAAATGAAGCGCCATGTGACGTCGTAAGAACGCAACTTCTGCACTTCGTTTACCCAACGTGAGGTGATCCATGCCCAGGGGCAAATGGGGTCGAAGAAAAATTCGAGATCGGCCATGAGTTATACCCTTTCGATAAGACGCTCTTCAAAGGTTTCGATGAGGTCGCCTGGTTTCAAGTCTTGGAAGTCAGACAAACCTATACCACATTCAAAGCCCTCTCGAACTTCGCGTGCATCTTCTTTGAACCTACGCAAGGAGGTAATGGAGCCCTTCCAGATGATGACGCCATCGCGCAAGAAGCGCACTTTGGTGCCACGAGTGATGACGCCTGTACGAACAAGGCAACCAGCAATTCCGCCGAGTTTTGGCACGCGGAATACTTCGCGCACTTCGGCTTCGCCAGTAACTACTTCTTCATATTCAGGAGCAAGCATGCCAACAAGCGCACGCTCGATGTCTTCTAACAACTTGTAGATAATTTCGTAGGTGCGAATTTCTACTTTTTCGGCCTCGGCAAGGTCGCGTACCTTGCGGTCTGGTCGCACATTGAAACCAATAAGGGTTGCATTTGTTGCCGCTGCAAGAGTGATGTCGTTTTCAGTAATTGCACCAACACCACGATGAACGAAAGCTGGCTTCACTTCAGGACGCTCGAGTTTGCGCAAGCTTTCAGTGAGCGCTTCGAGCGAACCGTGCATGTCGGCCTTGATAATAAGGTTCAACGTGGCAACTTCACCAGCTTGAATTTGGGTGAAGATGTCTTCCAAACGCACTCCACGCTGCACACGAGCATCGCCGCGTTGGCTGAGTGCGCGGTAACGCATTTCGCGCGACTCGCCCACTGTGCGTGCTGTTTTTTCGTTAGGAGCACAACGGAATTCGTCGCCAGCATTTGGCGTAATAGACAAACCAAGTACTTGCACTGGCGTTGACGGGCCAGCTTCTTTTACTTGCTCACCACGGTCGTTAATGAGAGCGCGCACCTTGCCCCATGCAGCACCAGCAACAATGGGGTCGCCCACTTTGAGCGTGCCTTTGTCGACCAGCACTGTGGCAACAGGGCCTCGACCGATGTCGAGTTTGGCCTCAAGCACAACGCCTTTTGCGCGACCTGTTGGGTTCACTGTGAGTTCTTCAAGTTCTGCAACGGCATTCAATTGCTCGAGAAGATCGTCGACACCAAGATTTTGTTGAGCAGACATTTCCACAACAATGGTGTCGCCACCCCATGATTCAGGTACGAGTTCGTACTCTGCGAGCTGAGTGAGAACACGCTGCGGGTCGGCGTTGTCTTTGTCGATCTTGTTGACAGCAACGATGATGGGAACATCGGCCGCGCGAGCGTGATTGATTGCCTCAATGGTTTGTGGCATCACACCGTCGTCGGCAGCTACTACCAGAACAACAATGTCGGTGACCTGTGCACCACGTGCACGCATTTTGCTAAAGGCAGCGTGACCAGGGGTGTCGATGAAAGTGATGGACTTGCCATCTTTCATAACCTGGTAAGCACCAATGTGCTGCGTGATTCCACCGGCTTCGCCAGCAACAACGTTTGCTGAACGAATGCGGTCGAGAAGAGTGGTCTTACCGTGGTCTACGTGACCCATGACAGTAACAACCGGTGAACGCTCTACTTGAGCATCTGGGTCGTCATCGTCGGAGTCGTCGAAGAGTGCCTGCAATTCCATTTCTTCTTGTTGACCTGGGTCAACCAAAAGAATTTCTGCACCTACTTCAAGTGCGAAGAGTTCCATTTGATCATCGGAAAGACTCATGGTGGCAGTCACCATTTCGCCATGCTCTAACAAATAGCGAACAACGTCTGCTGCAGTGCGATTCAGTTTTGGCGCAAACTCTTGCGCCGATACTCCACGCTCAATGATGACGGTACCTTCTGGTACCGGCGCACCACTTGAGGTGTAGTTGGTCATTGATTGCGGCTGCAACTCGTCCATGTCGCGACGACGACGACCACGTGACTTCTTACGTGGTGCACGACGCTGACCATTCGGGCGATTACCGCCACCACCGCCAGGACGAGGACCTCCGCCGCCACCGCCGCCAGGAGCGCCAGCACCGCCAGCACCAGCGCCTGCAGGTCGAGGACCACCCGCACCAGCCAAGCCAGGACGACCAGGGCCACCTGCACCGCCGGGACGAGCACCAGGACCACCAGGACGTGCGCCAGGAGCACCCGGTCGAGCGCCAGGACCACCGGGACGTGCGCCAGGAGCACCAGGTCGAGCACCAGGACCACCAGGTCGTGGACCAGGCCCAGGGCGACCTACAGGAGGAGATGGGCGTGACGAACCAGGAGGTGGTGGAATGACTTTTCCAGATGCCGACAACGGGCGTGGTCCGCCGGGAGGTGGCGGAACTGGGCGTCCACCTGGACGCGGTGGCATGCCCGGTGGCAACGAACCAGGAGTGCGTGCTGCCGGAGGTGCACCATCGGATGAAATGGGACGTGCTGCAACGGGAGGCGTTGGGCGAGCACTAGAAATAAAACCACGTGATGCCGTATCGGTTGTTGCTTCTTGAGCGGGAGCAGGTATTGCTTCAACTACATCAACTGGGGCAGCAACTGGTGCAACTACTTCAATAGGCGCCGCAGCAATAGGAGCTGCGGGTGGGGTTTCCACAACAGGTGCCACAGGAGCCGCTTCAACTACCGGGGCAGGAGCAACTTCAACAACAGGTGCAGGAGTATCGACAACAACGGCAGCTACTTCATCTGTTTTTTTCGCAGCAGCTTTCTTTGCAGGAGCTTTTTTCGCAGCAGCTTTCTTCGCGGGCTTTGGCTCATCGCCTTCTACGTCGCCCTCTTTTTTCGCGGCAACTTTCTTCACTGCAGCTTTTTTGACAGCCTTAATTTCTTCTGGTTGTTCATCACGAACAAGACCATCTCGTTCAGCACGACGACGCACACGGTCGGCTTGCGCCTCAATGATGGACGATGAATGTCCCTTGATGTCGATGCCCATATTGACGCATAGGTCGACGGCTTCTTTATTGGTAAGACCGAGCTCTTTAGCCAGCTCGTGGACGCGCAAATTCTTAGCCAATGTAAATTCAGCCTTTCATTTCCATGGAGGAGCGCATCAGAGTCATAAGGTCTGATGCGGTAATCGTTATTTCTTTACGTAGTGAGCGACGTAATGCGCCTTGAGAAACAGCTTTTTCTGCACAACTTTCATTGTGAGCACATAGCCAGGCTCCTCTGCCTGCCGACGTTGGTGAAACGTAGACAGCATAATTTGATACAACAAGACGCACCAATGAGCCATCGTCGAAACGTCGACGACAACCAACACACATGCGTGTAGGACGATGCAACGTCAATGTCACTATTCGGCAACCTCGGTCGTTACTGCAGATGTGCCGCCGCCGGCCCATTCTTTTTCGCTCATGACTGAACCGTCTGCTGCATGCCATTCCATTTCACCGGTGGCATCGTTTTGGGTCCATTTACCTTCAGCAAAACCTGAGTCGCTGGTGGTGTTTGGTGATTCACCAGATGCTTCAGCAGCAGCTTGATTTTCACTCTTGATGTCGATGCGCAAGCCGGTGAGACGAGCAGCAAGACGAGCGTTTTGTCCTTCTTTGCCAATTGCCAATGACAACTGGAATTCTGGAACGATGACGTCGGCCTGTGTGCCGTCGGCACTGATGCGTACTTCCGTGACCTTGGCAGGTGAAAGTGCTTTGGCAACGAAATCGGCGAGGTCTTCGCTGTAAGGAACGATGTCAATTTTCTCGCCACGGAGTTCGTTGACCACCATGCGCACGCGCCCACCTCGGGCACCTACACAAGCGCCCACTGGGTCGACGTTGTGGTCATTTGACCAGACGGCAATTTTGGTGCGGTGCCCTGGCTCACGTGAACAGGCCTTAATTTCCACAACACCATCGGCAATTTCAGGAACTTCAAGTTCAAAAAGACGCTTGATGAGACCAGGATGCGTACGGCTGACCACAATTTGTGGACCTTTTGCCGTTTTACGCACTTCCACGATGTAGGCCTTGACACGACCATTTGGCTCTGGCTTTTCGTAAGGAACTTGCTCTGCTTGTGGCAAAAGAGCTTCCACTTTGCCCAAGTCGAGCAAGGTGTAGCGCTTATCGATTTGTTGAATGATGCCCGTAACAATGTCGCCTTCACGGTTTGCATACTCTTCAAATTTACGATCGCGTTCTGCTTCGCGGATGCGCTGACTCATGACCTGACGGAAAGTAACTGCGGCAATACGGCCCAGTTCTTCTTTCTTCGGTGTGTCGTCGCGCTCGTTGATCCAGTTGCCGTCGTCGTCGAGGTCATAGGCCGTAAAGCGCATGTCGAGATTGTCGGGGTTGATTTCAACGATGACTTCATCGGCTGCGCCTGGGCGCTTTTTGTACGCAGAGGCCAAAGCCTCTACAAGTACCTGTAAGAGTGCGTCAACGCTGATGCCTTTTTCAATGGCCAACAACTTGACGGCTTCGGTCATGTCGAGATTGCTCATGATGCAGTTGCCTCCGTATTTGTGGTGTCTGAGTGTTTAGTTTCAAAATCGTCTTCAAATTCATCGTCGGAATCGTCATCGAAATCGTCGTCGCTATTTGCCTCTAAAGCAGCAAATTGGGCTTCTAGCTCTGCTTGTTTGCGTGCTTCTGGTGAACCAGGTTTAGGCGCAGCAGCCCATACAAAAACTGTTTTTGCGCGGTCAATGTTGGCAATGTCGATGGTGATGCTGCGCGCTTCGGCGCGTTTGCCTTCTGGCAAAATATGCAAGGTAATTTCTTGTGGTGTTGCTGCTGCAAGAATTCCTTGGAAACGTCGGGCTCCATCGATTGCAGTGTGCAAACGTAAAGAAACTGTCTTGCCCACTTCGCGTTGGTAATGCTCGGCTCGGCGCAAGTTGCGCTCGAGACCTGGGCTCGACACTTCAAGCGTGTAACGCCCAGGTACCGGATCGTTGTGGTCGAGCTCGCGACCAAGCAAACGAGTAATGAGTGCAATTTTGTCGAGGCTGACGCCACTTTGCTGACCTGTTGGCGTATCAACTTCAACACGAACGACGCCACCAGAAAATTCAAGATCGTAAATTTCAAGTTCTAAGTCGCTCACAATGGGGCTCACTAAGGCGGCAACGGCATCGGCTACAGGCGAGCCGAACGAGCGCGGCGCTGGGTTAGTTGGTGCGTTGGTCATACTCGTTTCTCACTTTCTTCGTAGTAGCTCTTGACTTGTCAATGAACACCTCGTTGGGCTACGCGAACAAAAAAGGCGTGGGCATGGCCCACGCCTCTCGGTTCACGGAACTCTAAAGACGGTGAAAGTGTAGCGGTTTGCCCGCCTAAAGCCCCCCGACCCCACCTCACCTGAATTACCGTAAGGGGGTGATCCATCGCCTTTCCCACCTTTTCCTGCGTACCTTGCGCGACGACCCTGCCGATGCTGAGGTGCCGAGCCACAAGCTCTTGGTACGCGCTGGCTATATTCGCCGGGCGGCCCCGGGTGGGTATACCTGGCTCCCCCTCGGTTGGGAAATCCACCGCAAGGTGGAAAACATTGTGCGCGAGGAAATGAACGCCATCGGCGCCCAAGAAGTTCATTTTCCCGCCCTCCTTCCCCGCGAGCCCTACGAGGCCACCAACCGTTGGACCGAATACGGACCCACCCTGTTTCGCCTCCAAGACCGCCGCGGTGTTGACTACCTCCTTGGCCCAACCCACGAAGAGATGTTTACGCTGCTCGTGAAAGACCTGTACTCGAGCTACAAAGATCTCCCTGTTTCCCTCTACCAAATTCAAACGAAGTACCGCGACGAAGCGCGCCCTCGTGCTGGCCTTTTACGTGGTCGTGAATTCACCATGAAAGATTCATACAGTTTCGACAACGACGAAGCTGGTTTGGCAGCGAGCTACCAAGCACACCGCGATGCATACGTTCGCATTTTTGATCGCCTCAAAATTCCGTACGTTGTGGTGTCGGCAATGTCGGGCGCCATGGGCGGTTCACAATCAGAAGAGTTCCTTGCCGAATGCGAAGTGGGCGAAGACACTTTTGTGCGTTGCACCTCTTGCAACTACGCAGCAAATACCGAGGCAGTGCAAGTACGCGTTACTGCGGTGGCCAATGTTGATGTTCCTCCTGCGCTTGTTGTAGACACACCACAAACACCCACCATCGATTCACTTGTTGCATTACTGAACACCACTTCGCATCAGTCACCTACAGGTGCAGCTTTTACCGCAGCAGACACACTGAAAAATGTCATTGTCATGGTGAAGCATCCCGACGGAACAAGTGAACCACTTGCTGTGGGTGTACCCGGAGACCGCGAAGTAGACATGAAGCGCCTCGAGGCACAACTGTCACCAAGTGAAGTGGAACCATTTGACGATGCAGCGTTTGCCAAATTTCCTGCATTGGTCAAGGGCTACATTGGCCCCGACGCACTAGGCACAGCACGCGCCTCTGGCATTCGTTACCTTCTCGACACTCGTGTTGTAGAAGGTTCGTCTTGGGTCACTGGCGCAAACGTAAAAGGCCAACACGTTATTAACCTTGTTTATGGCCGCGACTTTACATGCGACGGCTCAATTGAAGCAGCCGAGGTGCGCGCCGGTGACGCTTGCCCACACTGCGCTTCACCAATGAGCATCGACCGTGGCATTGAAATTGGCCACGTATTTCAACTGGGTCGCAAATATGCAGAAGCACTTGACTTGAAGGTGCTCGACCACAATGGCAAACAATCAGTTGTCACTATGGGTTCTTACGGCATTGGCGTATCGCGTGCTGTAGCTGTTGTTGCAGAAACTTGCCACGATGAACTTGGGTTGTGCTGGCCACGTGCCATTGCACCAGCCGATGTGCATGTTGTTATTACTGGCAAGGCCGGGGATGATATTTCAGTGGCGGGTGAACAACTTGCACAAGAATTGCATCGCGCAGGTGTCACGGTATTACTCGATGATCGCATTGGAGTTTCACCCGGCGTGAAATTTAAAGATGCAGAATTACTGGGAATGCCCACCATTGTTGTGGTGGGCAAAGGACTCCTCGATGGCGTTGTTGAAGTACGCGACCGCGCCACAGGTGAGCGCAGCAATGTAGCTGTGGCGCAAGCCGCGCAACACATTGCACACATCTGTAAATCGGGAAGCTGATATGAAGCTGGTAAGTGGAGCACACAAACATTACGACTGGGGAGATCACCAATTTCTCTACGGTTTTGTTGGCGCTCCCCTTTCCAGCAAACCACTTGCAGAAATTTGGTTTGGCACACACGCCGATGGCCCCGCTGTGCTCTCAGCTACGCAAGAAGCACTGTCCAATGTTGCGGGCCCACTTCCTTTCATGGTGAAGTTCCTCTCGGCAGCATCACCACTTTCATTACAAGTGCACCCCACCGCCTCACAAGCACGTGCAGGTTTCGTGCGAGAAGAGAGTGCAGGAATTCCTGCGTCTTCTCTACAGCGCATTTACCGCGATAGTTCCGATAAGCCTGAACTACTCATTGCGCTCACTTCCTTTACTGCACTCTGCGGGTTCCATGATGTAGCAAGTTCTGTGGGTTGGTTCCGCGCCATGCAATGGACAGACCTCGCCGACTACCTAGAACAAAATGGCTTGCATGCATTTGCGCGCGAGGCACTTGAAGGGAACACACTTCGTATTCCTGCACAACTACCTCCATGGGCCAATGAGATACGAGCTGCTTTTCCGAACGACCCTGCGCTTCTCATTGCACTTCTCATGCATCGCGTAGAACTTGCTGCTGGCGAATGCTTGTTGCTTGAAGCCGGAACATTGCATGCGTATCTCAAAGGTTCCGCTATTGAAGTAATGAACACCAGCGACAATGTTGTGCGGGGTGGGTTTACTCTCAAGCACATTGACACCGCAGAACTATTAAGCGTCACAAGCTGGGAAACCTGTCCTCATCCTGTGCGCCGAGCCTCAAATGCAATTCCTGGCATCAGTACATACCCAACCACCGGCGCGTTTAAAGTGCAGAGCATTACCGCACCTGCCAAGGTTCCTACTTCAGCATCTGCACAACTCGTTGCGTGTATTGCAGGTTCAGGCCCAGGCTTCTCGTGTGGCCAAGTTGCACTACTAGCAGCTAATGAAGAAATGCAATTAACTGGCGACTGCGTAGTAATTGCTACTACAAGCGACACACAGCATTAAGCGCAAGTTCTAGAACACGCTCACGCACTGACGTTTGTTTTTCCCAATGGCGGTGGTCCCACGTTTGTGCGCTCACGTCGTCGCCCGCATATAGCAACTGCCCGTACACCGCACCTCGGAACATGGCAACCGCGAACATTGCCGATGCTTCCATTTCCACGCTGATGCACCCTTGTTCCCTGCGACGCGCAACTTTTTCTGGCGTTTCCCGAAAGATTGCATCGGTGGTCCATGTGAGACCCTTGTCGTGCGGCACGCCCGCGGCCAATAGTTCTGCGTCAATTGCCTGCACTGCCAGCGGATGCGGCACTACGGCAACATCAACTGGTTGATAGTGATGGCTTGTTCCTTCATCACGTACAGCACCTGTGGGAACAATGATGTGACCTACATCGAAACCGTTTTTCACAATGCCGGCACCACCGCACCCAATAATTTTTGAGGCGCCAAGCCCAATGATGTCTTCCAATGAGGTTGCGGCCGCTGGCGCACCTACGCCTGGGTTAAATACAGCAATGCGCTTGCCCAGATGCTCCACTACGTGCACTTCATGGTCGCCGTGTTCGAACGGAATGCGGTAAATGGGTTCTTGCCCTGCAAAACGTTTGCGTTGAACATCGCCAAACCAGCAGGCAACAGCAAGTTCAGGAAAGTTGTCTACCTTGCGGCGCATGGGCGGGTTGATAACAGCCGTTTGCGACTCTTCAAATTCAAATAGTGGATGACTTGAAAACTGTGACATATTCAAACAGGTTCAGGAGTTGGCAATATTCTTGCGAATATTCACAATGCGATCGTGTGAATGGTTCACATCGTCACCTTGTTCATCAATGAGAGCAGCACGATCTTTCAGCGCTTCACGCTCTGCAATGGTGGTATCAACTCGCGCAATGGCAGCTTCAGCACCATGCTCATTGATGTACGTTGCCCATTCCACAAGAGCATCGACCATTTCCGATTCAGGTACAACCGCTACGTTGCGACCCTTGACAAATAGATGCCCGCGCTTATTGCCCGCTGCTATACCAATATCGGCTTCGCGTGCTTCACCTGGCCCGTTTACAACACAACCCATGACCGCAACTTGAAGCGGAATGAGTTTGTCGGCAAAAGCTTCTTGAGCGCGGCGCGCAACATCGATGACATCAATTTCTGCTCGCCCACAACTTGGGCAGGCAATGAGGTCTACGTTTTTACGTTCACGAAGTCCGAGCGCTTCTAAAAGTTGTCTACCCGCACGTGCTTCTTCAACTGGGTCGGCGGTGAGGCTGTAACGAATGGTGTCGCCAATGCCTTCCAGCAAAAGTGTGGCAATGCCAGCAGTGGCTTTCACCAACCCGGCAGGCGGAGGACCAGCCTCGGTGACACCTAAGTGCAACGGCGCATCGGTAACCCTGCTCAATTCGCGATAGGCCTCGACCATAAGTGGAACATTCGATGCCTTCACTGAAATTTTGATGAGGTCGAACCCAACCTCATCGAAGTAAGCAATTTCCTGCAATGCAGATTCCACCATTGCCGCAGCAGTGAGCCCGCCATGCTTCTCATACAACGATGGGTCGAGTGAGCCGCCATTCACGCCAATACGAATAGAAACATTGCGATCTTTTGCTTCAGCAGCAACAGCTTTAATGTGTTCTGGCTTACGAATGTTTCCTGGGTTCAGGCGCAGCCCGTGCACACCAGCCTCCAAAGCAGCGAGAGCCATTTTGTATTGGTGATGAATGTCGGCGACGATCGGTATTGGAGACCGCGGAACAATTTGCGCCAAGCCTTCAGCTGCTTCTATTTCATTACACGTGCAACGAACAATGTCGCAACCGGCAGCAGCGAGTGCATAAATTTGCTGCAAGGTTCCTTCTACGTCTGAAGTCTTCGTTGTGGTCATGGACTGCACCGTGATAGGAGCAGAACCACCAACGGGAACTTTGCCGACGTGAATTTGGCGGGTATGTCGACGTTCAACCATTACTAGAAAGTATTACTTGTCTTAGAGCGGTTGGGTGATATCGAGGTACAAACCGACAAATAATAAGAACCCCATGAGGCCCATAACAATGGTGGTCAGCGGGATCATTTTGTTGATATCGGCACGATAACGCTCGCCTCGACGGCTGCGAATGCGCTCATACGCCGCAATTGCAGCGTGTCCACCGTCGAAGGGCAACAGCGGGAACATATTGAAAACGCCAACAAAGACATTGACACTTGCCAAAAGCAGCAAGACAGCTTTGAGGCCTTCGTCTTTGCCTAATTGCCCGCCTATTTGACTTGCCCCTACCACGGTGGTGGGCCGCGTCGCTAGGTTTTCACCCGAGTCACGCAACGCCTGCACTGAGTTCATAGGGTTCAAAGCACTCACAACACCTTTCACCGAGTTGCCTGCGGTGCGCACTACGTCGCCAACTCCGTACACAAGACTGTTGGCGAGCGACTGCTTCACATAGCCAGTTGAACTTGTTGCAATGCCGAGATACGCAATATTGGCATCCATCGGATTACTTGCCAACGTTGTTGTGAATATTTCCTCTACACCATTGCGTTGCACAACCACTTCGACTGCGTTACCAGGAGCCTGCTCAACAATGGCTTCCACGAGTTCGCTGCGGGTTGTTACCTTGTCTTTGCCAAGCGCAACAACAATGTCGCCTTCACGAATGCCAGCCAGCGCTGCAGGAGAACCTGCTTCTGGCGCACGCACCACGGCCACGCTGCCGGTGTCGTCGTAACGACCCGCAAATGCGTAGACCCCAATAAATAGCGCAAGGGCAATGATCATATGCATTAACGAACCTGCAGTAATGACGAGAAGTTGACGCGGGAAACTCTTGTTGCGATATGCGCGCTCTTCGTCTTCGGGTTCCACTTCATCGAGCCCGTTCATTCCAATAATGCGCACGAATGCACCTAAGGGAATTGCACGAAAGCCGTATTCCACTTCACCTTTATGACGACTCCAGAGCCTGGGACCAAAACCCATAAAAAATTGAGTTGCCTTCATTCCTGTACGGCGAGCCGTGACGAAATGACCTACTTCATGTAGGAAAATAGACAACAAAAGACCTGCGACGAACACCAACGTCCACACGTTTTTGAGCCCAAGCCAAACGAGCAAAGCCCCAATGATAAGTGCCGACAACACCGCACGCGACGTTGACGGCGCATCGGGCGCACCTTCTACCCCGCCGCCCACAACTACTTCTTGGCGCATCCGTTCATACATAGATGTCATTGCGCAAGCCATTTCTTCGCAGCCTCGCGACCACGCGCATCGGCATTCAAAATATCTTCGACGCAAGTAGGAGTTTCAGCAGAATATTTTTGCATCACGGCGTCAACGGTATCGGCAATTGCCAGCCACGAAATGCTTCCCGCAAGAAATGCTTCAACAGCTATTTCATTTGCTGCGCTCATAAATGCTGGCGCCGTGCCACCCATTCGGCCAACTTCATACGCAATTGCCAAACAGCGAAATGTGGTGACATCGGGCTCGCTGAATGTGAGTTCTTTCACATTGCGCCACGAAATGGCACCAAATGCATTGGGGCTGCGATGCGGGTAGTCAAGGGCGTAACTAATGGGCAAGCGCATATCGGGCATAGAAAGTTGAGCGATGGTAGAACCATCGGTGAACTCCACCATGGAGTGCACAACCGACTGCGGATGAACCACAACATCAATGCTGTCGTAACTTGTTCCAAATAGTTCGTGGGCTTCTATGACTTCAAGACCCTTGTTCATGAGAGTTGATGAATCGACAGTAATTTTTGGACCCATGCTCCATGTTGGGTGCGCAAGTGCATTCGCCACAGTTACTTCAGCTAGTTCAGCACGAGTCTTTCCGCGAAATGGACCACCGCTCGCCGTGAGCACTAACCGATGCACTTCTCTTTGCGTATCTTCACTTGACCGCAAGCACTGGTGAATTGCACAGTGTTCACTGTCGACTGGAACAATGAGCGCCCCTGGTGTGTGGCGCAATGGCTGAACAATAGGGCCAGCAGCAATGAGGCTTTCCTTATTTGCAAGAGCCAAACGCTTTCCAGCGCGCAGAGTTTCGAGTGTGACTGGTAGACCTGCGAAACCCACCACTGCATTCACCACGACATCGGCAACTTCTACAACATCAATGAGCGAAGTTGTGACGTGTGCGAAAGGAAGAGCAGCAGCAACTTGTTGACACAGTTCTTCGCGACTCACCACCACAATTTCAGGACGAAACTCATTCGCTTGTTCAATGAGTTGAGCAACAGAAGAACCCGCCGCTAAGGCAACGACCCGAAAATGATTCGGGTCGGCACGAATAACATCGAGTGTCTGCGTTCCAATTGAGCCAGTAGAACCAGCTATCGCAACACGAACAGGCGTTATTTCACCCAAGGCTGAATCACCAGCATCAGGTAGTACGCCCCAGGAAGAACGAATAAGAATCCGTCGAACCTGTCGAGCACTCCGCCATGACCGCGAACAATGGTGCCGAAGTCTTTAATGTCGAGGTTGCGCTTGAACATGCTCTCTACAAGATCGCCCAACGGTGCAAGTACCGAGATGACCAGCGCCATGAGCAACCACTCACTGGCACTGTTCCACGTACCGCTTTGCATGCCAATGAGAAGAACTGCGGCGAATGTTCCGACTGTTCCGCCAATGAGACCTTCCACCGATTTCGATGGGCTGATCCATTCGCGCAGTGGCGTGCGCCCCGTTGCTGACCCAACGAATAACGCCATTACATCGTTCGCCACAACACCCGCTGCAACGATGAACAAAGTGTCGGTTCCTACATTGAAACCTGAAACACCAAGACCCGAGTTTGAGTAACGCACAATGAGCGCTGCATATGAACCGAGTAGACCAATCCAGACCACTGCCATGGTGGTGATGGCAACGTTTGGCAATGGGCCGCTTTGCACACCATTCGCACCAATGAATCCGATGGTTGCTGCCATAAATGCAAAAGTGAACACCAACGGCAATGCACCATCACCCATCCAATATGCAGCAAGTGGTGCAGCTACACAGGCAGCGATGCCGGCAACAGTTGCGGGGCGGTAACCCTTTTCTGTGACCTTGTCGAAGAACTCCACGGCAGCTAAGCCGAGTGCAGCAACAATAAAAATCATGACCGCTGCAGGGCGCCATACCAATGCGCCAATAAATGCTGCGGCAAGTAACAGACCAGCAGTGACTGCTTGTGGCATGTCGCGCCCACCAATGCCTCCTGTGGAGCGTTGTGAACGCTGCGGCATTGGACGTTGCGACGACGGACGCGAACCACGACCAACAGGTGCTTGTCGAGCAACGGGGCGTGAATTGCCACCCGTTGGTTGATGCATTTCGGGTCGACGTGCACGATCGTCGGTGGGGTCGCTACCTATCACAAGGCGTGGTTCACGACGTACGCCAGGAACGGGAGTTGCATCATTTTCAAAGTAACGCGCTTCACGTGTTGGCTCATCGCGATACGCCGGCTCGGGCGAAGCGTTTGGCTGCACTGCAGGCTGCGAAAAGGTAGACCAAACATCGGTGTCGTCTGCTGGTTCTGATTGCAAAAACTTGGGCAGTTCACCAGTTGGTGGCTCGGTCCAATGAGGAAGTGGACCTGTATCGTCACCAAAGGACAAAACTGGCTCGACGGCATCGTCGCCAAATTGAACAGTGCCAAAGTCGTCACCAAAGTCGGTGCCATAACCCTCTGCGTCACGGTTTCCCGTGTCGTCGCGTCGTTTCCAATCGTCAGTCATATCTTCCCTTTCGGGTAATGCATGGGCAACACCCATGCAGCTGGTTTACACCTCTAGTAGTTCGTGTTCCTTACGAGCAAAAGCCTTATCGATGAGATCTATCTGATCGTGCGTTAATTTTTCCAATTCCTTTTCCGCACGCTCAAGTTCATCTTTAGAAATATCGTGATCTTTTTCAGCAGTTTCCAAATTTTTGCGCACATCTCGGCGCACGTTACGCACTGCAATTCGGCCTTCTTCTGCCATTGCCTTCACCACTTTTACGTAGTCTTTGCGGCGCTCTTCGGTGAGTGCAGGAAATGCGAGTCGAATGACCACACCATCATTTGATGGGTTGAGCCCGAGGTTGGAACTTTGGATGGCCTTTTCAATAGCGGCAATGGCTCCACGGTCGTGTGGCTTCACCACCAACATGCGTGCCTCGGGAACCTGGAACCCAGCAATTTGCTGCAACGGAACCGTTGCCCCGTAATACTCGACGGCTAATTTTTCCACGATGGAGGGGGTTGCTCGCCCCGTTCGAATAGTGGTGAATTGGCCCTGTACATGTTCGACTGCTTTTTCCATCTTGTCGATGGCGTCGAGGAGAGCTTCTTCGGTCACCCGACTAGCGTACCCACTGCCTCACCTCTGAGGATGGACTTCACATTGCCCTGGCGCAAAAGATCGAACACCACAATGGGGATCTTTTGGTCCATGCAGAAGGTAATTGCCGTGGAATCCATTACTTTCAGGCCCTTGCTCATGACATCAAAATGAGAAATACGGTCATATCGGGTGGCTGTTGGGTCGAGCTTTGGGTCGGCCGTATATACGCCGTCGACGCCCGAATGGGTGCCCTTCAAAATGGCTTGAGCAGAAATTTCTGCGGCGCGCAATGCTGCAGCGGTATCGGTGGTGAAAAAGGGGTTTCCTGTTCCACCGGCCAAAATAACAACGCGACCCTTTTCCAAATGGCGTTCTGCGCGGCGACGAATGTAAGGCTCTGCGACCTTTGGCATTTCAATAGCCGACATCACTCGCGAATGCTGACCAACGCGCTCGAGTGCATCTTGCAACGCAAGACCATTCATGACGGTGGCAAGCATTCCCATGAAGTCGGCCTGTGCTTGGTCCATACCCTGACCAGCACCTTTCATGCCGCGCCAAAAGTTACCGCCGCCAACAACGACAGCAATGTCGACACCAAACTCTTCATGCACTTCGTGCAACTCGGTTGCAACTTGATGCAAGATGTCGGTGTCGAGACCAAAACCGGTGGACTCGGCAAGAGCTTCACCCGACAGTTTTAAAACGATGCGATTCCAACGTGGCTGAGTACGAGGACTCGCTTTTGTGGAAACCCCATCTTTAGCCATTCAGAACTAGCCGATCTCGATCTGTGAGTACTGAAGAATGTTTGCTGAGCCAATGAACTGCGCAACTGACAACTTGTCGTCTTTTGCGTAAGGCTGTTCAACAAGTGCAACGTCTTTGTAGAAACCACTAATGCGGCCTTCAACAATTTTCGCAATTGCTGCTTCTGGCTTGCCTTCGTTACGGGTAATGGTTTCCAGTGTTGTGCGCTCGTGAGCGAGAACATCTGCAGGAATTTCATCACGTGTGAGGTAACGAGGACGAGCAAAACCAATGTGCACTGCAACGTCGTGTGCCAACTCTTGAGTAGCACCCGACATTTCAACAAGTACGCCGTTTACTCCGCGGCCACCTTGAATGTGCAGGTAAGAATCGATGACGTTTCCAGCTGCTGCTTCAATGCGCACCACTTCGCCTAAATCGATGTTCTCTTTGAGAACAATTTTCAAGCTGTCGAGTTGCTCTTGGCGCTCTGACACTGCGGCAACACCTTTGTCGATGATGAGGTTTGCTAATGCTTCAGCTTCTGCTTTGAAAGCATCGCTACCGGCAACAAAGTCGGTTTCGCACTTCAGCTTTGCCATTGCACCAACATTGCCGCGAATAACCAAAGCAACAACGCCCTGATTGTTATCGCGGTCGTCACGCTTTGCACTTGCTGCAAGGCCTTTTTCACGGAGCCATTGTTTGGCTTCGTCAATATCGCCATTGTTTTCTTCAAGTGCTTTTTTGCAATCCATCATTCCTGCGCCCGTGGAATCGCGCAGAGTTTTTACATCTTTAGCTGTATACGACATTCGTGAATCAGGCTCCTGGAGTAGGTGCCGCAGGGGGTGCGGGGATGGGTTTTGGTTCAACTACAGATGCTCCGACTGCAGCAACTGCAGCAGCAGCATTGACAACAGCAGCGGCTGCGGCTTGTGCTGCAGCGACTGATGCCTTCTTCGATGCCATGTGGCGTCCTTCAAGTGCTGCTTCAGCAATGACGCGGCACATGAGATCATTGGCGCGAATAGCGTCGTCGTTTCCAGGAATGGGGAAGGTCACAACGTCGGGGTCAACGTTGGTGTCGACCACTGCAATAACTGGAATACCGAGCTTGTTTGCTTCGGTTACAGCGATGTGCTCTTTCAAGGTGTCAAGCACAAAGACTGCATCGGGACGACGTGTCATTTTGCTGATACCCGACAAGTTTTTTTGCAACTTGACAAGTTCGCGCGACAAAAGAAGTGCTTCTTTTTTCGGCATAGCTTCGAACTCGCCAGTTTCAACCATGCGCTCGTATTCCTGCATTTTGCTCACGCGCTTTGAAATGGTTTCGAAGTTGGTGAGCATTCCGCCCAACCAACGCTCGTTCACGTATGGCATGCCGCTCTTGTCGGCCCAGTCGCGCACAGGATCTTGTGCTTGCTTTTTGGTGCCAACGAAAAGAATTGTTCCGCCTCCGGCTACAAGATCGCGAGCAAAGACGTAAGCGGTCTCGACGCGAGTCATTGTTTGTTCAAGATCGATGATGTACACACCGTTGCGCTCGCCGAAAATGAATCGCTTCATTTTTGGGTTCCAACGGCGGGTCTGGTGTCCAAAGTGGCAACCAGCTTCAAGCATTTGTCGCATTGTGACGACGGCCATGATGATTCTCCTCTCCTGTGGTTAAGAGACTGGCCTCCGCGCCGAAGCGACCA
>Ga0315905_10000736_pt1 | contig 35592 bp, 25 predicted proteins | sample LakEriMetagenome_5_FD_203522 | JGI IMG/M metagenome (GOLD analysis project Ga0315905, IMG submission 203522) | Freshwater fungal communities from buoy surface, Lake Erie, Ohio, United States - Buoy 4 MA121 | ecosystem: Environmental > Aquatic > Freshwater > Lake | place: USA: Lake Erie, Ohio... | reverse complement strand
AACCGCAACTTCTGGTAAGGTAGCTTCTACTGCTTTCGCTACAACAGCAACAGAACTGGACTTCTTTACAACCGGGTCAAATAAAACAAGACTAGGTACTTTTGACCTTTATTTTGTTCTAGGCGCCAATAAAGCCATCCAGGATGGGGCAACAAACGGCGTATTCCCTGCAAGTGAAGCTACAACAATTTATAGAATTGCCAACGCTTGTGTTAATGAAGCTACTGTTAACTTTGAAATTGATGGTATCGCAACAGTTTCTTGGTCAGGAATGGGTAGAACAATCTCAGAAGTAGCTTCTGTAGACTTCTCAGCTGCTGGTTATACTCTAATAACTAATGGTGTTAATTCAACCAGTAACATGATCCGTAACCGTCTAACTGCTCTAAACGCTGTTGGTGTAACACCTAACGCTAAGACTTACGCAGTTACTCTAACTGGAGGAAGCATCACGATTAGTAATAACATGAGTTTCCTAACACCAGAAGTAATTGGTGTTGTTAATCAGCCACTTGAGCACGTAACAGGTACTCGCTCTGTTTCAGGATCATTCACTTGCTACCTGGACGAGGCAACAAACGGAAGTATCGATCTTTATCAGGATCTTCTAGGTGCTACCACAACTGTTACTAACAAGTTCGATCTAGAATTCTTTGTAGGTGGAAAGGGCAATACTGCTGGGTACCCAGCCGCTCCAGGTATTATGTTCGAAATGGGCCAGTGTCACTTAGAAATTCCTACAATCAATATTGACGATGTAATCGCATTCGAAGTAAACTTCACCGCTCTGCCAACAACTATTAGTGGCACAGATGAACTAACAAAAATTCGTTACGTAGCCTAATAAAAAATAGTTCTTGACATTAAGGACCAACCATTCTATAATTATAGAAACTCGGGGGAGCAGAAGAAATTTTGCTCCCCCTTCGTGTAAGATATGTACAACCTTAAGAAAAACGCAAAACTGTATATCGTAGAGTTAAATGCTGATGGGTCTCCCTATAGGCAACATTCTATCGAAATATATTCCGACATTAGTGCTTCTCAGACATTTGACGAGCAAAGCGCCCCTAGAAAAACGCTGCACAGCCAAACATCTCTACACGAATACGCTGTAGTTAATAGCGCTAATGTAGCTAATTTTAGTTTCACTACTCCTGTACTAAATATTACCACAGTGCCTATAGTACTGTCATTGGCCAGAGAGTACAGCATCACTAATTTAAATGGTAGTACTACTAGCTTAAATGGTACTCTAGCCAACTTTGATATGTATATACAATCGGATAATGTTATATATAAGATTGCTAAGTGCGTTATAGAGTCCATTACCTTTAATCTGGAAATGAGCTCTGTAGTAACTATGTCAGTTTCCGGCACTGCGTCTAAAATCTCTAAGCATGGAAACGTGCCAACAGCAATACCAGGAACAGTATTTACTCCAACATATGGACTAGTAGGCAGTAAGTACGTTACTATTGATACTATGAAAGTGACAATAGGTACAGCAGTACTAGACAGTATAGCAGCCATTAATGTCGACCTAAAAAACGATATAAAATGGTACGATGGTAACACCTTACAGGAGTCTCTAGCAGGCAGTACCATTAAATATCCTACTGCATACGTACTAGAGAAAAGAACTTTCTCTGGTTCAGTAACTCAATTTATTACATCTGATAACGTAGATTCGGTATCAGATTCAAGTACGACTGAACAAGTTAATATACAAATATATGAACAGTCATACTCTACAACAACTCCCATATTAGAATTCAACTTACCTTCTACAGTGTTTACACGAAGATTGAATTTTGAGGAGCTTATTAACCGAGTCTACGATTTTAGACTCAATACCAACTCAACAATTGTAAAACCCCTTTACAAAACATTGTAAAGCTATATTACAAAGGAGCACAAATGAATTTAAGTGAACTAATGGTCGATACAAAGTCAGCATGGGTAGAATATCCAGGCTACGAAGGCTTTGAAGTAGAGGTAGTAAACCTTTCTCGTCCAGAACTAACAGCGCTACGTAAGCGCTGCTTAATTACTAAGTATGATAAGGCCACACGTAAGCCAGTAGAAGAGCTAAATGAAGAAAAATTCATTTCAGAATTCACCAAGGCTACAATCAAGAACTGGAAAGGCTTTAAGTATAAGTATCTAGAAGATTTTGTACTTGTTAACTTGTCAGCAGTAGACCCAGAAGCACAACTTCCTTATACACAAGATAACGCTAAGTTACTAGTTACCAACTCATCTGAGTTTGATACCTGGGTAAATGACACGGTGTTCGATCTTGAGAACTTTCGTTCAGGAACAAAGGGAGCAGATGTGGGAAAGACTGGAAAAGTGGCACAAGAACCTTGATATCGGGATGACGAAGGATAAATACCTGACCCTCTGTGACCAGATGGGTCAGGATCCTTCCGAAGATAAATGCCCTCCGGAATACGGAGATTTCCCGGTACCATTGCAGCAAGCAATCGAAGTCTTTAACAGGCTCGGCGATAGAGTTTACCCCGATATAGGCTATATGGGTAAAGATTATACATCATTACCACTACACATGGATGTAGTCGGGGTAACAGAGAAAGATATTTTTCTAGAAGCTCTAGTTCGCCTTGATGCTCATTTAATAAAGAGATCGGCAGAGCAAATGAAAAAAGCGCGGGATTCCGTTAAGAAGAAGGGAAATGGCTAACAACGCAGAATTTACAATGACATTCAAGGTTCGTGAAGACGGATCTTTAGTTGCTGTAGAAAAGAATATAAATAGAGCAGGTAAGGCGACAAAGGATCTTGGCGCTGCACAGAGAGAAGCAGCTAAAGGTTCGGGTGAGCACAATTACGCGCTGAATCAGGGAGTCGCAGGCTCTTCTAGTGCAGCTAAGAGTTTCTCAAGATTATCTCAAGAGATTGGTAACGGACCAAATGGTCTCGTAGGTGCATATGCTACTTTAGCGGCTAATGCCTTCGCCGTTTCCGCAGCTTTTAATGCCTTGAGAGGAGCCGCCCAGAGCGCTCAGATCTTAAAAGGTTTAGAAGAGCAGGGAGCGAGAACTGGCGTAACACTAACTATAACTGCACAAAGTATTAAAGATATAACTGGTGATGCTTTAAGCATGGCCGACGCCATGGGTTCCGTCGCACAAATGTCGGCGGCAGGATTCAGTAGTACTTCTATGGAGAAGCTAGCATCAGTAGCTACTGATGCTGCCGCTGCTCTTGGTAGAAATGTACCAGAGGCTATGGATCGCCTCGTGAAAGGTACTACAAAACTAGAGCCTGAACTACTCGACGAACTTGGTATTATGACCAAGTTAGACGAAGCTACTAGACTATATGCAACTCAAGTTGGTAAAGCTCCAGGAGCCTTAACAAATCTAGAAAAAAGGCAAGCATTCCTTAATGCAGCTCTAGCCGAAGGTGAACGTAAGTTTGGGGGCATCTCAGATACTATGGGAGACCTAAAGGCTTATGATAGTCTAGGTGCAGCCTTCAATGATCTATCTAAAACATTCCTAGGAATGATAAATAACTTTATTATGCCAGGCATACAGCTACTAGCAGACAATAGTGGACTACTAACTGGCGTCCTAATTCTGTTTGCTAGCTCTATTAGAAATCAACTACTTCCTGGATTAGCTAATATGGCTAAGTATTCCTATGATTCTGCAACTGCTCTGAAAGAAAAGGCAGAGGCCCAGAAAGAAGAACTTGACGCTAATATGGCGTCTATTCAGTCCAATAAATTAGCTGCAGTAGAACAAGCCAAAAACTTTGCTATCGTTAAGAAAAGCCCAAAGATATTCCAAGACTACATAGATAAATTACACTCGGGAACAGCCGGGCTAGATGACCATAATCGTGGTATCAAAAGCTTAGACGACTCTTTAAGAGTACACGAAAGACTACTAGCAGCAGGTATTTCTGACGTAAAGAAGAAAACAGAAAAAGAACAACTAATAATAGCACTAAAAGCTCAAAAAACAGCAGTAGAACAGCTAATACTAGCAGAAAAAGAAGCTAGCTTGGTATCTATATCTCACTCAGCCGATGTGCTAAAAGCTCAGTCCATGATTGAAAAGCAGACAAGAGCAGCCGCTACACAGTCGGCACTGGCAGACGCAATCACACTAGCGGGACAAGGCAACGTAAAAGAAGGCTTTAGTAGTCTTCGAGAAAGTGTTGCTAGTTACGCTGGAGAACAGCAAAGATTGTCCGCAAAACAGGGACTGTCTAATATGTTTAACTCAGTGAGGACCAGTATATCTGGAGTAATTCCCGCTGTAGGCGATATGTTAACAGGGTTCAGAAGTGTAGCCGCCTCTAGTGGTATCTTCAGTGCTCTTAAGGTGAGCTTATTTGCTACCGCTGCAGGTGCCAGAGTTGCTGGCGCCGCACTACTAAATATGATTCCTGTTATAGGCCAAATCATAATGGTTGCTCAACTACTTTGGGAAGCCCTAAAGTGGTTATGGGAATGGTCAAGACCAGAAGGTACCGAAGCTCTTAATAAGGCTTTAGACGACCAGACTGAAATTATGAAAGGAGTAAGCGACGCTGCTGCTAATATGAAACGTATGGGCATGGATTCCGCTGCTGCCCAGACAGATAGTTTTAATATTTTAAGCAATAAAATTGTAGAAGTAGCTAACAACTTTAAGAAAATCCAAGAAGCTAGGGCAAATATAGGCAAGGATACAGCGACTCCAGAAGAGCTACTGGGGACCAAGTTAGAGGATAAATCTCCTTTAAGTGCAACAGTCAAAGGCTCCGCAGAATTCAAGGCTGCAGCTGGTATATATGGGCTACAATTTAAAGCACTACAAGCCGATATAGAAAAGCTAACTACTGGCACTAACGAGTGGATAAAAGCCTCTGACGATACCAAAATAAAAATGCTGGGTGACGCAGTAACTAGTCTTGGTGATAAATATAAAAGCCTGGGCGATGCTAACACTCAGATGCAGGAATCTTTTAAATCATTAGATAAAAGTGTCGAAGAATTTACAAGAGGCGCAGTTATATCCACGCCTTACGATGGAATGGTTCGTGATGTAGGATTAGCTGTTGACGCTGTTTATGGTCTCGAAGCTGAAATGGCTAAGGGAACAATGACCGCGGAGGAGTTCGGAGTATCTTTATCAGGTATTAGTAGTAGAGCCGCAGGTATATTATCAGCAGACGTTCAGTCAAAAATACGTGAGTATAAAGACTTACAGACACAAATAGCAGCAGCTAAAGCTGCTGAAGCAGCTGATCCAAGTTCTGCTAATCAACGTCAAGTCGTACTTTTAGTTGCTATGGAAGCAGCAACAAGAAAAACTTTAGGCACAACCATTGCATCCGGATTACGTGCTTCCGAAGAGCAGCTAAGAAATCTACAGCAACAAAATAGAACACTAGATGCTTCTTTAAAATTAGAACAAGCTAGGTTCAATGCTGTGTCAAAGTACTTAGGTGAAACCAAGGAATCCGCACGCGCACAAGACGAAGCTAATGAAAGACAGATAACTGCTGAAGTAACTAAAAATAACAATCAAATTGCATTCCTAAAAGGACTTCAGCTAGAGCAAAAAAATGCTATTGACAGGCTCAATACAGATATAAAGGGTCTAGAAGCACAGAAAATAGCCATAGAGAACAAGATGATCCAGATTAAATTAGAGAAAGAACACTCTAATATTATAAAGGATATGTGGAAATCTCTAGGTGAAGCTATCTCTAGTGCAATGGATGGCATAAAAGATTGGTGGAAAGAAATAACTACTGAAGTCGAAGATACCCCAACAGTATCTTTACTTGAGCAGCAGTCACTAGATCAAATAGCAAAATTAAATTCAGATATTGTTACAATGCAGGGTAGTGTTCATGCTGCTACCAATGAAATGAACAAGCTAGGCGACTCCATTGACGTATTAAGTATTCAGAACGCAGCGGCGTTAGCCGGGATGATGACTGAGGCTCAAAAAGCCGCACGAGATCTAGGTCTGGACATGAAAATTGTTAATGAGTACTTAGATGTATATTCCAAGCAAGCCGGCATGGCTGCTGAAATGGAAAGACTACGTTTAAGCACAAATAATAATATTATCAATAGCTATGATAGACAAATAAGACAACAACTTGTTCAATTACAAAATGAAAGAATAGCTTTACAGATTAAGAAACAGCAAGAGCGCAACACTATTAATGCGGCTATACAAGTTAAAAGAGCCGGATTAGCCAGCGCCTCAACTTCTGCTCAGCAAAGTGCTATACAAGCTGAAATTTCTTTACTACAAACTAGAGCTTCCTACTTAGACGCACAGTATGCTAATGAGGATAAGATTCTAAGAGCTAGAGTAGCAGCTCAACTTATAGAAAAAGCTAACGTAGACATTTATAAAGAAGGTCTCGAAGTACAGCAGAAAGGCCTAGAAGTAATACAAAAACGACTAAGTCTTGAGTCTGAGGCTATGGCACAAAGAAGAGAACTAAACTCTTTACGTGCTGAAGAAAGAGCTGCAAATAGAGGAACTACTGTAGGTGAGACAGCACAAAAAGCGGCCGAAGTTCAAGCCGCAGAAGACGCCTATCAGATAGCTGCACAGGGCTTAGATTTAAAGATAGAAGGAATTCGATTAGAATACGGATTATTAGATGCTCAAAGAGTGGCTCTAAAAGAAGAGCTTAAGAGTAGAGCTCAAATTATACGAGCTTCTGGCAATATGACGGAAGCCCAAGAAATCGCCGTAAAACAAATAGAGTCTTCTATCTCTAATATAGATACCAATACTTATCAGGCACTGGCAGATCAAGCTATAGATAATGCTAGGGGAGAAGTAGCTGTTCTTAAACAAAGAGCAGACACTCTACAAGCTCAGTTAAAGAATAGAGGTAGAGAGGGGGGTCAAGTAGGGGCCGTGTCTCAAGCAGCTGATGATGCTAGAGCGGCTATACTTGCTATGAGAAGAAAACGAGATAGAGAAAAACAAGAAGCCCTTTCAGTGGGAGAGAGTGTTGTAGCAGACCCACAGTATGCAGCAGACATTCAACGTAAGTCTACCGACGGTTTAATATCTGCTATTGACATGAATTTTCCTACAATAGTTAATTCAATGACTGCTCTAAATGATACTCTAAAAACTCTAGTATCTTCATCTGCTTTAGATTTATCCGGCATTTCTTTGAGAACAAAGAAAGGCGCAGGTACTGCTAATGCAGAGACTATGGATTTCGCAAGAGTTCTACAGCAGGGACTACCAGGATTTGGTCGGGTAACTGCGTTTAATGACGATTTCCATAAGAATAGGGGCGGCTACCACCCCAAAGATATGGCTTTTGATTTTACTGTAGAAGGCGGAGCTAAAAACAGTGCAGCAGCAGATAAGCAAGTAAAAGCTCTTGCTGCACAATTCGGTTATGAAGTAAGAACTAGAAATGAATACTTGGATCCATCGGAGGGTTCAACAGGCGGTCACATTCATGTGACTGTAGTTAAAGCTTTACAAGCAGCAGCGCCTACTCTTGGTCAAGCAATAGGTACTGCTCTAACTAATGCAGCACCTACCACTTCACCTACTATCACGGCAACGACAGCTGCAAGTGCACCAGTAGTTACCACAGGTGCTTCGGTACCTGGTGCAACTAAACCGGTTGATCAAGCTAAGCTAACGCCTGGAGCCGGTATTACCGTTAGTGGAGTAAGTGATAAACCTCCTGAAATAAAGAACTTGTCTGAGTTTCTTGTTGCTGCAAAAGAGCAAATGGAACCTTTTATAACTCAACTCAAGTCTCTAGGACCACAAGGGGAACTAGCTGCCGCAGTAGGGCAAGGCATGCTGCAAATTGGAGACTCTGTACTAGCCTTTTCGGATAGTATTAAAGAAGGTGGTATATCACTAAAAAACGTAGCAGCTTTAGCTAGTTCTGTTTTAACAACTATTACGAATATCACATCAGCAGCATCTAATGCTAAAATTGCTGGTATAGATAAAGAAATAGCTGCAGAGCAGAAACGAGATGGTAAATCAGCTGAAAGTATATCAAAAATAGAAGCTATGGAAAAGAAAAAGGATAATATTGCACGTAAGCAATTTAACCTTAACAAGAAAATGTCCATGGCTCAGGCCGTTATTGCTACAGCAACTGGTATTGCTGAAGCACTAAAATATGGACCTATAGCAGGACCTATATTAGCTACATTAATCGGTGCAATGGGAGCGGCTCAACTAGCTATTATTGCTGGTACTCAATATGAGAGTGCAATTACACCTAAAGCTACAGCCATGCCATCTACTCTATCAATAGGTAAGCGTAGTAATTCAGTAGATCTATCAAAAGGCCCAAATGCTAACGCAGGAGGAGAATCTGGTTATCTACGCGGGTCAAGAGGCACTGGCTCAAATGCCTCAAATTATCGCACAATAGGCTCAGCTTATGGAGGCGAATTGATGAGAGGCTATGGAAATCGCGGCTTCGTAGTTGGCGAAAAGGGACCTGAGGTTATTACTCCAGAAACCCCAATCACAGTAACTCCAGCAAATGATGTTGGACAGGCTCAGTCAATTAATGCTAGCTTCAATATACAAGCCCTTGATTCAAATGGCGTACAAGACATTCTTGTTGCACAAAAGGGTAATATTATTAAAATGTTAAGAGAAGCCGCTAACAATAGTGGCCAGAGTTTCTTAGAAGGTGTTAATACTAATATCTATACGAGACCACAAGTAGGAAAACTATAAGATGCCAACTGATATTCTTCCGGATCCGGTCAATAAAATAAATGCAGCCGGAGACGCTGATGCTAGTGGCAAAGCCGGGCCTGGGTTTGCCAAAATTAAATTCAGGTCGTCTTATCAGACGCAAGTCTCAAGAACTGTTAGCGGGAGGGGCGTAGCCGCCTCTCCCGGCTTTCATATGTGGGAATTCGATATCAACTACAACCCTATCACTAGGGAAGAGTTTGAGCCTGTGGGCGCATTTCTTGAAGATAGAAATGGCAGACTAAAACCATTCTTTGTTATTCTTCCACAGTACTCCTTGCCTAGAGATAATACTTTAGCGGGCACAATAAATACTAGTGGAGCGCTTGCAGAAGGCAGTACATTAGTAACTCACACAGGAAGAACCGCAGGCAATTTCAGTGTAGGTGACTTTATAAACTTTGTAGACCCTTCGGACTCTTTCCATCTAAAAGCATATAAAGTAGTCGCAGTACCCTCTACGACTACAATAAAAATATCTCCACCACTGGCAAGGTTCACAACTTCTGGTTCTAATATTAGATACACTAATACCAAGTTTAGGGTTGTTCAAAAGAGCGATGTTATCGAGTATGATCTTGATACAGATAATCTATATCAATTTTCATTATCACTTGAGGAAATTCAACCATGACTACAGAAAGAAGCGTATCAACGAATTTAAAAAATTTACTGGTTAATAATGATACATTTCAGTATGCCCATCTTGTAAGATTTGAAAGACCTGACGGTACGTATACTTATATTACAGATGCTAGTAGAAATGTTACTTATAATGGTAAAACTTACTTGGCGAATAAGCTTCTCAGTGTAGGAACAATTACTGAGAGTATAAGGGCAACTCCTTCTAATACCACTGTGGTGCTAGATGGTAATGCTCTCGGCTCTTTTGTAGAAGCCACTGGAACAGTAGTTAATTTAGGTGACGGAGTATTTACTATAGCGTTCCCAACTATTAATTTCTTAGATTATGGATTTAGAGAGGGAGATAAAATAACAGTACAGGCAGGCGTTACTACGTATGAAGCTACTATTTTATCATTTCCAACTACTACTACATTAAGGGTTAATTCTTCTACTTTAACTACATTTTCTGGTACAGTATCTATAACTCTATCCTCACAAGAAATTATTAGTATCCTGATGGATAAGACCCAAGCCAATTATTCTTCTTTCGTAAATAGACAAGTAGATATTTATAAAGCATATTTTGACGAAGGTGCACTAGTCGGTGAGCCTATCTATTTATTTAAGGGCCTAATTTATAGCGTCTCATTCGAAGACTCTGAGACATCTATTAGAGTATCTTGGGGACTTACAAGTCAGTGGGGAGACTTCGCAGATGTAAAGGGCAGAATAACATCCGATAGTTTTCATAGAGCACTAGACTCAAGTGGTAATCCACAAGCTTCTGCTGCAATACGACCAGAGTATGCCGCTGATAAAGGATTCGAACACTCTGAAACCTCTATAAATATGCTGACTAAATATGTAGTTCAATCAGAAAGGCAAAACATAAAGACTAAGAAGTTTTTAGGAATAGTAACAGGTGTTAAAGTAAAAACCTATTATGTTCCTGAGGATAGATTCACAGATCTTAACTTTAATCTACAAGCTAAATCTATACCCGTTATTTACGGTGTAAGAACGGCGGAAGGTATTCCAGTATTCGCGGATACTTTAAAAGACGATAGTGGGCGAGTTTACGTAGCCTATGCGATTTCAGAGGGCGAGATAGGTGGTATTTATGATGTTTATGTTAACGGTAAAAGTTTAATATGCTCAGATAAAGCCGACTCCGATGCCCGCGACGAAACACTAGCGGCCGGTAGAAGCGATACTAGTGTAGAAGTATTATGTAGAGGTCGAGCCGATAGGGGAGATGTATTATCTGGCAGTATAGCTACAGGAAGCCCAGGTGCTGAGATATATGAGTACGACTTACCTGATGGTGTTCGAGAGCGCATATATGGTAACTACGTACAGGCTAGCCTAGGAGCTCAAATTTATTCCAGTGGTTCTGGTGGATTGGGACATGACGAAACTCTTACGCTAACCTCACCACAAAATGTCAATTTAATATTTTATACTGGTAGGTCCAATCAAGCAGCTTGCCCACTACTTACTACTTTATCCGCGAGTCAACAGTTTAAAATACAAACAGCATATTCAGCATCCGGATCGGATTATTGGTCCTCTAATCATAAACTACTAGACACTGCTTACGTAGTTGCAGAATTTAAGATTGCCGATGGTGAGACTACTATACCAGAACTTGAGTATGTAATAAGAGGCAAGTATATAAATTGCTATAATTACGATCAGAGCTATGAAGGCATATCAGGTAACGCAGCTAATTTTAACATAGGTGACACAGTAACATTCTCTACTGGAACATCAGCTATGATTATAGACAAGTTTAAATTTAAAAATGAGGACGGGTCAGATAACTATAGATTTAGGTGGGATAATCCTCCTGTTGTAAGTGGTAGTATGACCTTCAGTATGACTAAATCAGGTAATACTTGGACTATGGGAACTTACCTGCAGTCCGGCGATACTAGAGTTAGTATAAACCCCGCACTACAATTACTTGACTATATGACTTCTACAAGATACGGTAGGGGTCTAAGCGCAACCAGTGATATAGATATATCCTCATGGATAATAGCAGCTAGAAAGTGTGATAAAAGATCAGATGTAACAATACGATTTAATGACACTACAGGTATGACTATAGGTAGTAAATATAAATTACTTACTGCTGGAGGAACTCTCTTATTTCAAGGTACAGTTTCTGAGCAGCCAAAGTCAGGCGGATATGTTACTTTTAACGAAGTAGTCGGTAAGCTAACTAATAAGTGGAATTCGTGGAAGGCGTGGAGTGCAGGAGAAATACTCTATACAGGTAATGATAATAATCTGTATGTTGTAGGTACAGCAGGTGTAAAAAGTATAGAACCAACTAGCGCGAATGCTGCCAGCTTAGGTTTAACTATTGTTTCATCGCTTACCTTAAATAAAGTTGGTGGAGGTACAGCTACAACAACTACCTCTATTGGAAACCCTGTGCGTGATATTCGCAACGGACAAGTTATTTCAGGTTATTCTCTCTATGATTCCGATAGTATCGACTATTGGAGACTCTGTGGATGGGACGAGCACGCACAAAGATATGTTACTAAATACCAGACTAACCTAACTGTAGATACATCTGCATCACTATTTGATAACATAAATGGCTTCTTGAACCATTTCAATGGCATTCTTAGATATACAAGTGGCCTATACTCATTGGATGTAGAGGACATAGAACCAGTAATTGGTGCTAGCGATATAAGAAATATTACTAAAGACGACATAATTGGGAAAATACAATTAAGTGACGAAGGAGTACGTTCATCATATAATTCATTAGTAGCATCTTTCGCCGATCCAGCAATAAAGTTTGAAGCCAGAAATATTGGTTTCTTCAATTCAGAATTTTTAGCGTCGGATAAAGGAGTACCAAAGAAAGGTAATCTATCCGTACCGGGAATAACAAATTATTATAATACTAGATTACTCGCCGAGTCTTACTTAAATAAGTCCAGATTTGGTCTTTCTGTAAGTTTAACACTAAGATATAGCGGAATACTGCTATTAGCAGGTACAGTTATTGAAATAACCTACCCTAGATATAGCTGGAATAATAAGCCTTTTCGTATTGATACAGTAAATATTCAACCAGACGGCCTAGTAGATATTGTAGCAAAAGAATATGACGAAAGCTTCTATCTAGAGAATAGAATTGACAGATCAGAAAGTATAGGACCTACTGGACCAGTAACTAGAATTGTTACTATCGGCCCTCCAAGTGACCTATTAGTTACTAGTGCGGAAACTGAGGACGATTTATTAGATGGCGTTAATCTATCTTGGAAAAATAATTCTCGTGCGGTCCCAGGCAGCGTGGTCACGGAACTATATGGATCTAGAAGCCCAGAACTATATATAGACGTATCTTCAGTTGCTACTGGTAGTATTCTGACTTGTACAGCTCCTCATGGTTTAGTCGCGGGCATGCCGATATATCCAGAAGTAACTTATAATAATCAATTACTCGCAGGCACAGTATATTACGTAAAAGAAGTTATTACAAATAATCAGTTTACTGTTACTACTAATAATCAGACTAATACGTTATTTACTTTGACTGCCGCTACAGGATTAAATTTAAAAATAAGAACGGCAAGTTTATTAACCACCGTTCCAGTCCCAGGAAATACCTTCTTCGATAATGTTCCTTCTGTAGGAACAAACAAAGTAGAGAAGTATTATTGGATAAGGCATAAGGTAACAGAATGAGTAGAACTTATTATACAACATTTTATCCTGAGGAAGATACCATAGGCTCAAAGGGCTCAGCAGCTTTCTTAGCGTATACAGCCAAACTAACAGTATATAAAAGATCTCTTACAGCGCCGACAACACCTTCTGGTGGTAGCTACAATTTTGATGGAGGAGTTTTAACTCCTCCATCAGGATGGACTGTTAATATTACAGCAGGTTCCGATCCTGTTTGGGAATCAACTACTAATGTATCAACATTTGTACGTAATGATGTAGTTAATACTTTAACATGGTCTACTCCAGTAGAAATACTTAGAAGTGGTACAATAGGCGTGTCTCCTATATTAGTAAGTTTAAGTAGGCCTACCGTTAACATCATGACTGATAGTAATGGCAATAATGGCATCTACACAAATTCAGGTACAAACATATCAGTAGTACAGGGCCTGACTACTCTAGAGTATGATGGAGTAGGTACTTCTACAGGCACTTGGAAAATACTATCAGTAGTGCCTAGTAACATAACTAATGGAAGTACCGCAGCTGATTCAGCATCTTATGCCATAATAAATGACCATAACAATATATCAGCATCTACAGCTAGTATTATTTATAATATTACGGGTACAAGTAGCGCTGGAACAGCGTTTACTACTTCTGTTACCCAGACATTCACTCGCTTAGTCGGAGCTGTCGTAGACACTACCCCACCAGGACAAGTAGCTGGATTAACTCTTAGTACCAGTACGGAAACTCTGGCGGGTGGAAGCGTTCAAGTTAAGCTTAAAGCAACCTGGACGGCTAATGCTGAAGCAGACTTGTCTTACTATGAGCCAGAAATAAAACTAACAGCAGCGGCGGACACTACTTACATTGGTTATCAGACTGCTACTAACTCTTACGAATGGCCAGTAACAGCAGGTACAAGCTATACTGTAAGAGTGAGAGCTGCCGATAAGAGTGACAATAAAGGTGCATATTCTGTCCCGGTTGCCCTTGTATCCGGCACAGATAGTGTAGCTCCTGGTGTACCTACAGCACTAACTGCTGTAGCCACTTTCAAGAATATATTCCTATCTTGGACAAATACTAATGGAGCTACAGATACAGATTTAGCGGCTGTAGAGATATGGGAAGCAACAACTAATAACTCTGCTTCAGCTACTAAAATAGCCACAGTTAATGCTGTAAAAGGTGCTCCTGGTGGATTTACTAGATCAGGCGTAGCAAATGGTACTACTTATTATTACTTCTTAAAGTCAGTAGATACTTCTAATAATATTTCAGCGTTCACAGCAACAAATAGCGCGGCCACGACTCAATCCTCAGTAACTGCAGCAATTAATGGAGCATTTACATTCACAGGAAATTCTACCGGATTAAGTTTAGGTAATGTTGTAACGGTTATTGGAACTCTCGGAGGCACTGGTTCTATCTCTGGTTATACCAGTGGTACTAACTATGTAGTAAGCGCTACTAATGGTTCCACTACAGCTACTCTAGTAGCAGCTGATGGTACTACATTAACTACAACCGCTGGTACTATAACGGGATTAACTTTCACAGTAGTTAGATCGGCGGCTATTCCAGCAGCTGTTGGAACCTCAGATATTATAGCAGGATCTATAACTGCGGATAGACTTAGAGTTGGAGCTATTACAGCGGATATAATCGCAGTTCCAGCTAATCAAGCTAGTACCGGCGGGTTAAATTCTACTATTCAAGTAGGAACAACGGGTGTAACTATAGGTAATCCTATAGGACTAATTGAGAACAGCCCTTCAGCCACAACAATCTCTCCTGGTAAGATTCTTATAAGCGGAGCAACAACTCTCGCTAACTGGAGAAATGGTAGCGACGCCACCAAGATAGAGGGTGGGTCTATAGCTGCAAACACAATTTCAGCCAATAAAATACAGATTGGCATGCGTGGCGTAGATATAGCCGGTATTCAGTTTCAAGCAAATGAAGCTACTAATACTTTAAGTTGGACCGCAGGTACTATAACATATACCAAAGATGACGGTACAATAACTTCAGTTAGTATTACAGCAGGTAGCGCTACATGGACTACTGGTACATTATATATCTACTGGGTAAAAAATGACACCACTCCAAATACTACTCTTCAGTCTAGTACGGCTACTGGTACAGCATATGGTGCTGATAAAATAGTATTCGCCACATATAGAGGCACAGTAGACTTTGTAGCAAATTACGGCAGAACCATAATTGACGGAAGTCAAATTACTACTGGTACTGTAAATGCGGATAGGTTTAAAGCCGATAGTATAATTGGTAATAGACTATATCTTGGTGGTAGTAACTTTAGAATAAATGGTGCCGAACAAGGTGCAGGCAAGGGCACTCTTACTGTAAGTAACGGCACTTACGATTTAATTAAGCTCGGTTACGTAGATGCAAACACAGTAGGATTCCAAATAACAAATACTAGTGGTGAGGTAGTAATTTCTAGTACTACTCCGGCCTCTTCGATTAATAATTCTGGTATCGCTATTAATGCTTCTGGACAGTTAACAGGAATTGGTACTGGAGCAAATACTGTAGTAGACAATAGCAGAGTTACTGTTGGAGGAAGAAACTTAATACTAGGCTCTTCTTCTGGTACTGGATGGAGTGGATTTACTACCCGTACAGGCAGTACTTTTTCACTTACTGCAGCCTCCACTGGAGAGACTGCATATATTTACTCTCCGTATTTCAATATGTGGGGTAATCAGGAAATAACGGTATCTTTTGAGTCAACAGAAGATGCAAGCATACTCTCTAGGGATCTATTTATTCTTCCAGATAACTATTCTTCGATTGGTTTACTAACTCAATCATTTGCGAAGAGCACAAGCGGGTACACTAAATATAGTTTTACATTTACTACACCGGCCGCATGGGGGACAATAACATCTCCTGCTAGTGTACGCTTTCGTATGGATCATAACGGCAGCACCGGAGGTGTATCTGCCACTATATCTATAAGAAATGTAAAACTAGAGCTAGGAAACAGGGCCACTGATTGGTCTCCTGCTCCTGAAGATTTAGTTAGTGTAGATCTAAGTAATGCCCCTTCTGGAATTAGAAATTCTAACATTACTATCAACAATAATGGATCTCTAAGTGGCGCAGGCAGTGGCCAAGTTACCATAGGGGGCCTAGGTTATACTGGAGATCTGAATGCTACTAATGGTGCCACCTTCGGAACTAACATCAACGGGCAAATAACTGCAACCAATGCTGGTACTTATATTGCTAATGCTGCTATTGGCTCCGCTCTAATAGGAAGCATTGCTCTAGTTGGTACAAGTAACTTTAGTGTAAGAACATCAGATAATACCTCTATTTCTAGAATCGAAATGAATGGTCAAGTTATAAAAATCTTTGAGGGCAGCAACCTAAGAATTAAGATAGGAAATCTAGCAGCATGACAACTTATTCAGTATTTCTAGAAGCGGGCGATCCAAATGTTGTCCAAGACATAAGTCCAGCGGATACTATACTAGTAACCGTTGGTGCTAGCTATGGTACTACTGGCAATTGGGCCTCTCTTTCCCCTACTGGCTGTACTTTAAATTTTACTACTGGGTCAGACGGATCGACCACTACTCTTACTCCCATATCGGGTGCTACAAGCTATTCTGTTACGTTTCGTACTCGTGATACAGAACAAGCTATATGGTATTCAAGCGTATTAAGCGGAACTATAAGTAGTGGTGCATCTGACACAACTCCAGATGCGTTCACTTTTACTGATCAAACTGGAGTAGCTTTAAATAGTACTATTATATCCAACACTATAACAGTATCTGGCATAAATGCTGCTTCCGCTATATCTATCTCTGGAGGTACTTACAGTATAAACGGAGGAGCTTACACGAGCTCCTCCGGTACGGTTACAAACGGTCAAACCGTAACAGTAGCGCATACTAGCTCTGGTAGCAACGGTACAGCCGTTAATACAACACTCACTATAGGTGGCGTATCAGATACATTCACTAGTACTACGGCTGCAGCAGCAACGTATATTCTGAATTTTTATGATTCGTCTTTTGCTAGTACAAGGACCAATTTCAACGAAGGCGAGGGCGTATACGCATTCCTATCTACTACAGCCCCAGATGGTACTACGCTATATTGGAGTACTTCCAGCGGGTCTGATATATCCCCAGTAAATGGAAGCCTCTCTGTTAGCTACGGTTTCGCCTCAGTATTCTTTACTATAGCGGCAGATTCGCTAACAGAAGGTACCGAGACTCTCACTTTTTATATTAGAAGTGGTTCAGTATCGGGTACAGTTCTTACTAGTTCATCTATAACTATAAATGATACTTCAACAACACCTGCACCGGTCGCAACATATAGTGTTGGTAATACTTCAACAAATGAAGGAGCCAGTGCTACAGCGAATGTTTCTACTACAAATGTAGCTAACGGCACTACTTTGTACTGGACAGTAAATGCTACCACTGCTGATGTTTCTACAACAAGCGGTAGCTTTACTATAAACTCAAATGCAGGCTCTTTCACTATACCTGCTATAGCTGACTCTTTAACAGAGGGTAGCGAGGCGTACACTATTAGTATTAGAACCGGATCAACCTCCGGTACGGTCGTAGCTAGCTCGACGCTAACTATAAATGACACTTCTACAACACCTGCGCCAACATATGCTATTAATTTTTATGATACAAATTATAGTCCAAAGACTACTTTCAACGAGGGAGAACAAGCATTTGTATTCATAAATACTACAAATGTACCAGACGGCACTACGCTATATTGGAGTACTTCTAGTCCGTCCGATTTAGTAGCTCCAGTCAGTGGTAGTTTCGTTGTAAATTTTAATTTCACTTCCACAACATTAACTATAGCGACAGATTCTTTAACAGAAGGTACCGAAAGTCTAACCTTCTATGTTAGAAGTGGTTCAGTATCTGGCACAGTTCTTACTAGTTCATCTATAACTATAAATGATACTTCTACAACACCTGGCCCAACATATAGTGTATCTAATGCTTCTACCAATGAAGGGGCAAGTGCTACGGCAAATGTTACTACTACAAATGTAGCTAACGGTACCACACTTTACTGGACAGTAGATGCCAGTACTGCTGACGTTTCTACAACAAGTGGTAGCTTTACTATAAGTTCAAACGCAGGTTCTTTCACTATACCTGCTATCGCAGACTCTACCACAGAAGGAACAGAATACTATACTATCAGTGTTAGAACAGGCTCAACAGCGGGAACTGTAGTAGCTAGCTCAACTCTAACTATAAACGATACCTCTACAACACCAGCAACCGATACGACCCCAGATGCTTTCAGTTTTACTAGCCAAACGGGGGTGCCATTAAGTACATTAACGTCGTCTAATGAAGTGCAAATATTTGGTATAAATACAGGCGCACCTATATCAATAAGTGGTGGTGAATATAGTATAGCCCTAGACCCAACAACCTATACTGTATTTACTTCTAGTGCTGGCACTATATACAACGGACAAAGTATAAAGGTACGTCACACCAGTTCAGCAAGTACTAATACTAATACTACTACTACCCTGACCATTGGTGGTATAAGTGCTACATTTACTAGCACTACAACTAGCGTTATCCCAGCAGTATACGGAATGAGAATATATGATGCATCTGGTAATATAACACTCGACACTACTGACGAGACCATGAAAGATCTAGGTATATTCACTATAAACTCGGTCACTACCAATCAAAGTATTCTAAATGTACCAGTCACTACTAATAGTATAGCGCTAGTTAATAACAACAACGGAGACACAAATACTTCAGTAGCTGCCGCATTGGTTTCTTTGAATATTGCGACAAGTAGTATATCAATCTCTGGCGGATTCACTGGGTTTGATATATCAATTAGAATTATGGAGTTTTAAATGGCTTATGGAGTAGAATTTTATAATCAAAATGGAAAGCTTCAGCTTTCTGATTCAGTAAATAATTTTTACATGGTAGAGAAAGGCACAATAAATTCAACAAATGGTTCTGTATTCTATACAGTAACTCCTACTGTAGCTTATGATGCGATTGCTGTTTTCTGCCCTACTATGGCTGTTTTACCAAAAAGTATGTTCAGCAGTGTGCAAGCAGCTAATACGCCACAAACTTTCAGAAAGATAAGTACTAGTAACGCGACTATATTCTGGTATGCATATAGAAGCTATAATTCTGTAACTCCAGCAACTAGTGGTTATGGATTAGAGATCTATAATGCCACAGGTCAGGTTGCATTCTCCTCGAATTATCCAAAAATACTAAAAGGAATAAAGATACCAATACCAAACGAACAGGCTACCAGTACTACCGTAAGTGCGGCAAAAGAATTCGCCTTTTTACAGTATGGAACTTCTAGAGGAATAGTTACGGTAACGGAACCTATGGGTGGAGGAGAGTATGATTCACCAACAGATAGATTTGTCTATAGGTTCGCCGCTAGCTACACTTCGATTCAATCATCGCAGGTACGCGCAAGAGCGTACGCTACCACAGAGCCAATAGGATTTACAGGAGGATTATTAGCAGTAGATGTCACAAATTACTAGAATAGAAGAAATACCTGATAAGGGCAGAGGATTAGTAGCTAATATTGATATCCAAGAGTCCGAATTAATAGAAGAAAGCTCAATCATCATATTTAGTAAGGCAGCAGCTAAATCATGTGAGATAATAAACTATACTTATCCCTATGACTATACCTATGAGGGTCGATACGACCCCGGCGTAGATAGCGTATGTATAGCATTAGGTAACTCTACTTTGATTAACTGTAGCGCAGATTCTAACACTACATGGGAGATAGACCCCATAAATAAAGTATTCAGACTATTCGCAAAGCGATTCATAGCCGCGAATGAGGAAATAACTTTATACTACGGCCTAACAGAAGAGCAAATGCTCGAAAGAGGATGGACCACATAAAAATAGCCCCGCTAGATCGCTCTAGCGGGGCTTTTTCTTTACTTAATTGGACAGGCGCCAGTAGCGCAATCATCCTGAACAAGTTCTTCAAAACTCTCAGTATTCTCAAGACTTACTGGAAGTAATGTAGATACATACTTGTCGTAGGTTTCCTTGGTTACTACTTCTTGTGGAAGATAGAGATAACCAAGATCCTTGGCAGTCTTAGTTGGGTCATTCCTATATAGGAAGCTAACTCCTACATAAATATCCCAGTTAGCTAGAAGCCAGTCAATAATATCATCAATTTCCGTAGGGTCATAGCTGATAGTTACCGAAGTGTTCTGCTGAGTCCAGCTAGTCTGAAGCAGCTTATAGCGCTCAAGCTGTGCAAGAGCTGACTCCAAGTTAACTTCCATTCCGTTGAAATTATCGAACGGAACATCCTCGTAAGCAACAGGGAAGGTTACTAGTACGCCGTCTGGATCTGTGGGGTGATTTACAACAACATACTTAGCCTCACGAAGCTTATCAATAATAGGATCATACTTACTAAATGTAACATTGTTGAAAATATACTTACCTAGTGGCTTATGAACACCTTCGGTCGTATCCATAATCTTCGATAGAGTGCCGCTTGGCTTAACGCAAGTAACATTCTTTGGATACGGAAGACCTAGTTCCTCAGCCATTGAAACAGCACTAGCTGTAGAAGTACGACTTAAGTATTCGTATGCGTAGGAATCCATGTCGGGGCGCTTAGCGATCCCGGTAAGTCCCACGCCACACAATCTGAGGAAGTAGTTGTTGAGGTGCCAAGCTTCCTGAAGGATACCGTCGCGCAGGTTAACGCATGTCTGTCTATAGTTAGCCCTTGATGCAAGTCTAACAGCATAATGCAGTCCGGCTGTATCACCTTTGAATTTTCCAATGTCAATCTCCGTTAAGTTACAGAAACTCTTGTTTCCTAATAAAATTTCTACACAAGGGTTGCAACCCTTGAACCAAGGAGCACGACGACGTGCTTCTACGGCGTTAATAAAGCCAGGCTCAGAACCACCAGCTTCCTGCATTAGTGCAAAGATATCTGATAGTTCTTGACGAGTAGGCTTATCGTTGAATACTAAGCTGTTGTTTGACTGAGTGCGATGTGCACGGTCATAGAGCCAGAAGTCCTTCTTAGCCACAGCGAATTCTTCCCATTCAGGCTGTCCATACTCGAATAATGCGATTTCAGCACTACGACGTGAACTTAGGATAGTGCCAAGCCAGTTGACAATATCTAGAATATCCATACGAGTTAGAAGCGAGTCAGCGCGGCCATTAAGGATATTAGCAATAGCTAGATATGCCTTAGAAATCGCAGTATCACCACTACTAATCCAGCCGTAACCTTTTAGTCGTTCTCCTGCAGGACGTAGCTCCGAGAAGTCCAGTACCAGTGTGTTGGCTGGGTACTTACCCGCGAGTAACTTTCCAATGGACTTTGCCCATGCTTCAGCGCTGTCACCAACTTTGATGACCCAAATTTTTGATTCTTCGTCCCAGAATTCTTCATTGTATTCCTTGCCTCCCTTTTCTGTACGGGTGCTACGAACAACTTCGATATTCCTAATTGGCTTTGAGAAGCCATTAAGAGTACCGATTACAGGCTTGAAGCCAACGCCACAGCCTTGTAGAAGTAGCCATAGACAGTCAACTACATCATATGCTGTTTCTACTTCTGTAAAGCTACAGTTAAACTGACTAGCTTCACGATACTTGGCTACCTTAGTCCCACCAAGCCAAAGTGTACGACCTGACATAGATACCTTACGCTCTAGCATAAGTCGCTCTAGGTCGTATAGTTCTGCGTATTCAATATCAGTTAGTTCACGACCATTTACGGCTCGTGTCCACAGCCATTCTTGATGGTCAATAACTCGTGCTACTGTTTGTGCCCATGTTTCAAATTCTGTGCCCTCTTCATTAAGTGGGCGATTGTATGTACGTCTTGTAATAATTTGTGCGCGGGTACTAACCATGCTTATTTTTCTCCAAAGGCCAGTCTTCGGCCAATATCTTGAACGTTGTCGTATCCTATAGCTTCTTGACAGAAGCTAACAAGATCCATTAGTTCATAATTGAGGGGGATTAGATCCTTACTATCATTTAGTGCTTGTATAAACTTTTGTTTACCAGGCAGAGGGAGTTGATCGTGTATGTCAAGCGCACTACCATATTGTTCTATGAGAGCGGCTGCACGTTTTGGTCCTATACCTGGTATGCCGAGAATATTATCTCCGGCGTCTCCGGTTAGAACCTTGTATGAAATGTATTGGTCTGGCGTTACTGGATAATCCCACGTATCAAGCGTGTGCTCTTTTCTAGTAACGTAAGAAAAGCGAGAAACATACTCACTAATAAGAAGATCCCAGTCACGGTCAGAGCTGATAAGCCAAGCTTGATTAAAGCCATAGTCATATAGCCTAGAGCATATATACGCTGCAATATCATCTGCCTCCACACCTTTATACCTAAACACTTGAATATCTTTATGCTGATCTAAAACCTCTAAAGTGCGTTCATACTCATCGAAGAATAGGCGAGCCTGTTCCTTCTCTTCAGCAGTTTGCTTTTCTACTAGTTCTTTACGATTAGCTTTGTACTCTGGGTAGATTCCCTTGCGATAAGAAGATCCACCCCAGTCAGCAGCAGCAATAATTGTACCAGCGTCATAGGACGTGGCAAGTGATAATACTGTACTAAGATAGTCATGTGAGAAACGACTCTGTCCCGCATGTTTCCATCGGAAAGCGAGGTTCATCGTATCGACGATCATCAGATTTTCTGACCGCCTGTTGTTGGCAAAATTAGCCATTGAATTGTTTCCCTTTCTATCCATTCGTCTGATAACATAACATAGCAATTTAACCACGGAATGTCAATATATTTTTCAACATTAGCTGGCTTTATATCTGTAGCGACGAATATCTTTGAACGATTGTATCTAAAGAAAAGAAGTGGTCTCATTACTCCAGATTGTTTCTGTAGCTTAGTCCACCATAGTACAAAGTCGTTCGTTTTGTTTGTTAAAATTTTATCATTAAATGGAGACTCTGCATAGTTCTTAACCTCTATGCAGAATACATTCCTGTATTTTGGAATGTATAAGTCTCCCTTTATGCTTCCGCTTCCTGACCCAGGAGTGCGTTCGAAAGTATAAGGAGTCCTAGAATCTAGGAACTCCTTAACTTTGTTTTCTCCTATAGCGCCTTTTTGTCGAGGATTAACCACGATCAATCCAGCTAATGCTATCTTTCTTCTTAATGGTTAATTTATCCACCAAGGGATGTGTCCAGGAGTGACTAACGAGGAAAGTATTAAGGCCTTCTTCTTGGAGCAATACCTCAACGAGACGTTCCCGTCCGTAATCGTCGAGGACGCTAATGACCTCGTCGAGAAATAGGACGTTAATGGTGTTCCTTGAGATTCCTGCCATGAGCTTTCGGATGGCCAATAGTGTACTAATGTTGATCCTAGCCATTTCTCCGCTTGAAGGCGCACTGATACTGATCTCTTTGCCTTCATCTGTGACAACAACATTAAGCTTATCACTGGATATGCTGAACTCAATTGTAAAGCGTCCGTCTGACAATTCTGATAGGTATTCATTTGTAAATACTTCCAAGTCCTTAACGAGGTTTTCTAGTTTGTAGGCAATCAGACCATTAGTGCTGAAGGCTTTCTTTAATACTTCAAGATTTTTATACTTATCATTTAGAACCCAGACTTGCTCTTTAGCTTCTTTAAGCTGTTCCGCAAACGCCTCGTTCTGTTCCAGATAAATATCAATTTTACTGTTGTGCTTGATAGCCTCATTATTAGCGGCTGTCAGCTTAGTAATTTCAGCATCAACTTTAGATAGGGTATTCTTAATTATCTTCAATTCTTCTTCAATATCAGAAGCACTAAGCAGATCATCACCCATAGTGTGATCTACCATTTTATTAAGCTGTTCCCATTCTTTGATCTCTGCTTGAGTCATATCAAAAAGACGGTTATTCTTTTTAATTTGCTCAACCGCAGTTTCTAGCATTGATATACGACCAGCGTATGTAGCAGAATCAGCAGTATTAGTTGTTAGCAGATCATCATAAAAATTTCTATCAATGTCCTGTAGACAAGTAGGACACTTATCTTCTAGACCTTTTAGCTTCTTAATGACTGCATCCGCAGCGGTCTTGGCAGATTTTAATTCACCAATCTCGCCTTGATATTCGTCGTAAGATTCTTTTACAATATCAACACTACGTAGCTCCTCAATATCAATTTCACTCAACTGCTTCTTCAGTAGATTATTCTTTTGAATTGCTGTATTGTGAGATTTTATATTTGAGAGTTTGGAGTTCAAATCCCCGACTTCTGTGCCGAAATCAGGCCGTTCTGGAATTTCTTCCAAATCGTATTTTACCAAATCTAACGTAGAGTTATTGCTAACCCACTTGTTAATAGTTTCAATTCGACTCTCTAACGTATTGACTTCCAGTCCTAAGTGTTTAGCGGCTTCTTTAAAAACCTCAAACAACTTCGTATACTCGCTTAGGTCAAATAGATCTATTAGAAATTTTTTCCGGTTAGTGTCAGTAGCTGTCAAAAATTGCAAACTACTATTTGTCGATTGATATACCAATTGTTGAAATGTCTTAAAGTCTATTCCAATTAGTTCTTCGATTTGTTTGAAGGTATTGGTGGCAGTGTGGCTACTAATATCTTCATCATTTTTGAAGAGACGGATTTTAATACCGGAGCTACGTTCAGTAGATACCAAGTATATATCATTATCGACGGAGAATTGAAGCTTAACAGAATAACTACCATCAAGTAAACGATTAGGGATATCACTTTTCTTTACTCCTTTAGAGTTCTTATTGTAGAGGGCTTCCTCCATAATAAGTGGGATAGAGGACTTACCATAACCATTAGGGGCGATAATTTGTGTTAGTGGCTCAGTGCTAAGGTCGATGAAGTTATCTTCACCAAAGCTAAAGCACTTATCCCATTTGATTGATTGAAGTACCACCGTACTCATTAAACACCTCCATAATGTTATCTATTTCAAGATCAGGCAGTTCCTGAATATATCGTAGATACTCTGTTAGTTCCTCGGAAATAGTCATCTTCTTATCTAAGACAAGAGCAGTATCACTACTACGTTTTACTAGCTTTTTATCTAGTAGATCACTATGTTCGATTTTACTTAGGTCCTTAATATTGCCTTCCAACTCATATATTGTATGGTGGAAATCTGTAGGCAGCATTTCAGACGGATCTGAGACTGTCTTACGAATAAGCTGTGGAAGATCAAAAGCCTTCCATGTCCAAGTCCAGTCGTCATTAATAATAATATATCCAGCCTGTACTTCATTTCTATGAAAAGAAGTAGTCATAGGACTACCAGGATATACTATGTTTCTCTGAGTGTTAGAGTGTGAGTGTAAGTCACCGGCAAATACTATAGGAAACTTATCAAGCCAGTCCAAATTAATCTCTGGCTTAACGTGTGGTGGAATCTCTCCACGAACATGGGTAAACACATACCTAGGGCCTAGGTCGTCCCACGTGCTTTTATTCTTCACGAACTCATAAGGAACTACATAGTACTCTTCTGATTCGTGAATATAATCAACCACGATTTCCACATTAGGATTAAGTCTTTCTGTAACTCCTTTGAGTTCCGTGAAGAAGCTTCTACCTTTCTTTGTGGCTTCATGATTGCCTGTACTAATGATTGTTCGCTTAGTACGTTGCGAAATAAACTTGAAGTATAGGGATAACTCATCTAGAGTGGGCATCCTATCGAACAAGTCTCCTGGGATGATAATCTCATCCACATCATTTTCCACTTCAGCTACTTGGTCAAAGAACATATCGTAGCGTTTCAATGCCCACTCACGCGGTACATTCTTCTGCCCTAGCTTAATGTGTATATCGGCTATTAGTAATTTACTCATAATTCTCCGAATAAGAAGCCCAGCTAACCGAGATTAGCTGGGCTTACTTGATTACTGAACGTTGAGCTCTTCTTCTACTGACTCATCAATAGTGTCCGCGTCGCCGCTTAGTAGCTTCTCTAGAAGTTCCTTCTGAGCTGCTGGGGTTGCGCGAGGTAGAAGTTCTTCAATGGTCTTTGATGCTTCAATAGCATCACGCTCTTCCTGAGTAGCTGGACCCTTCGACTTCTGACACTTAATGGTCTGTAGAGTGTACTCCACGTTGATTGGTAGAGGACCAGTCTTCTTCTTGCTGAACTTTAGAACCCAACCATTGTCGAGGTCTGTAGGATCACCAAGGTCTTCAATGTTAGCCATAATCTGATCGAAGAGCTTCTTCTTGAAGTTGAAGATCTTTGGAACACCATTATCAAGGCACATCATTGAGTATGACCAGCCGCACTTAATATCGGGATAAAATTCTTTAACCCAATCTTTTTCAGCCTTATCGAAAGTTTCAGTTTCACGATTGAACTCAAGGCACTCGAACGGAAGATTCTTACCATTCGTACCCTTAATCCAGTACACGTAACGTGCTAGGATATTTCCGAAGAGACGAACTGAATTGTCTCCATCAATCATTTTGTATGATTCAGCTTTTTCTTTCTTAGCTGAACCCTTAACTGAACCAAAGCCTAAACCTGCCATTATTTTTCTCCTGTGTAATCTTCGTAAAGGAAGTGGATTTCACCTCTGTCAATACGAAGTAGTCTGTTGTTGTTGATTGCGTCTTGTCCCAAGGGGCTATGGGCTAAGTCTAATGTTAATTTTCCAGATGCCATGTAATCTCCAGTACTTCTAAAGCTAGCCAGACCAATGTAGTCCGCTATCTCTTTATCTTTCCACTTGTATCTATTCTCAAGTAGAGCGTACGGATTTGCTAGGAAACTGTTCCCCGAAAAATCAGTATAATAATACTTATACACCGGATCATATACGTGTCTAGGTAGATCCCGTTGAATCATAGCCTTCAGAATAGTTAATATCCTTTTAGAGCTGCCACCCGACTTTCTTAGTATTTTCTTCCAACTGTATAATAGCATATTACCAAAAATAAGGATAAAAGTCAAGAACTATTTTATGAATTTTATCTCATAGCCTTCTTTCATGTAGTGACCTAGACGATTGTTATATTGCCTACTGACAGTATTACCCTCTAGCCTAATGTCCACTACGACTGGTTTCAATTTATCTGGATACTCACGAATAATACGACCTATCAACTGTTCTAGTAGAGGCATATTATTAAGCGGAGTAGCAAGTATTAGACAGCTTAAAGGATTAATTGATAAACCCTCAGATACTAGACTTTGAGTCCCCCATACTTGGTCAATCTCATCCTCAAATATCTTTCTAATTATCTCGTCTCTATCTTTCACTTCTCCAATAATTAAATCAGAGGGATAAGTAGAGTTGTGATTACATGCCCTTAAGAAGTCAACTCTATCAGATACTACAATAACCTTGTGACCTTCACTAGCGTATTTGTCTGCTAATGCCACCACTAAATCTTTGTATAGATAAGACTCTTTTAACACGTTAATTTTCTCTGCCCAAGATGCTCCAGAGCTGTCAGAGAAATATATCCCAGAGTTAATAACATGAACCTCAGGAACCATAGTATTTTCTTTATCTGGCTTGAATAACTTAGAACCAAAATAATCTTTAAATACTACGTGCTTCTGATCTTTGCGTTCAATAGTACCAGATAATCCAATCTTATACCGACAGAACATAGCATCTATAACTTTAGAAAAAGTAGGACTGGATACGTGGTGCATTTCGTCCAAAATAACAGTTCCAAATTCCCTGCTTATTCTTCCGACGTGTTTAATAAGACTTTGTATATTAGCCACTACTACATGGCTATCCATATTAAATTTACCACTACCAATTACTCCAGGTTTTATTCCTAGAGTATTTACTACTTCTTTTTCCCACTGATTACGAAGAGCCACTGTGTGAGTTACCACAAGAGTCTTCTGCTGTAATTTAGCAGCGATAGCTAAAGCCGTAAATGTTTTACCGTAACCAACTTTTGCATTGATGATGCAGTTATCTTCTACTTCATCATGAATTTCTTGCTGGCTTGGTCTTAGTTCGAACTTAAACTTAGGAAAGTCTTCCAAGTAGTTATAAGCTCGTTTATCAACTATTTCAAAAGTTTTTGGTATAAGATCTATACGACCAACTGGAAACGCTACCAGCATTTTTCCGCCAGCTATATTGTAGTTTATGACTTTTAAGTTCTTAATACTTACAAATTTCTCTGGCTCATTATATGACGGAATATGATACGTAAGCTCCTTATCAAGGTACTTATACATCGAAGGCTCTACCGTCATGTAAATCTTGTTGCTAATGATAGCCTTCATTAATTCAATCCCCGGGATATATCCCCTTAGCTATTTACTAGCCTTACATTTTATTTAGAATTTGCTCTTTCTTAATGATATAGTTTCTAACTAGATCACTACGTACAATATCTTCTTTCTTGAAATCAACGAAATCAAATTCGTCCATCTTCTTCAAAACACTATAGAAGTCTTCGAGTCCGTTCTTATAAAGATCGGCCTGTCTAATATCACCACAGAACATAATTCTGCAGTTATCATTAAGTCTCGTAATAATTGAGTCCAGTTCATGATAGGTCATGTTCTGAGTCTCGTCTACTACGATCATAGCATTTCTAAGATTTATGCCTCTAACATAAGAAGTAGAGGTAAAGTGTACTAATCCTTTTTTCTTGAGAATATCATATGCGTCACCACGACCAAATAGCTCAGAGGCAATATCAATATATGGAGCCTCGTATATAGCTAGTTTTTCTTCTTGAGTACCGGGCAAGAACCCAGTGTTTCTGGTTGGCACAGCACTTCTCATATAGATTAGTCTGTCATAGTTTCCTGCGAACATTTCCTGATATGCAATATATGAAGTCAGAAAGGTTTTACCCGTTCCAGCGTAGCCAGTAAGAACTAGATTCTTATCGCTACGTAATACTTTTGATTGCCTATCATTTAGTGCAGTTATGTTCTTTACTTTGAAATCCATGGAGTGCTGCTGTTTAGCAAACCTTCCTGGACCCTTCTTACTATTTCGCATATCTTCTCATACTCGTCGATACGAGTCCTTACCTCTTTCTAGTACGAAGTCATATATTAGCCAAGGAAATCCTTTGTAATATAATATTCTAGCATATCTAGCATCACCATATGGAGGTCGAGGTATAGTCATTGGGTGACTAATATTCTTGAACCAAATGACGGAGCAATCTCCTTTTAGTTCAAGTTTATCTACTCTATGGTGAATAAGAGGACTGTTTATAGTTCGTTTATATACGAATGGATTTCCATTACTATCTATGAAGATTTTGTGCTTGCCTTTAATCATAGAATTAAAATCCGTATAAGCTTTTTTAAGTCTACACAGATCTTTTCTTCCACACTGTATTCTTCTAATGCCTAGAGTAATTCCAGGCATATTTTTATCATCTAGTACTTTGCCATCGTCTATAAACAGCACACCATCCTGCATATACCAATCCACAGATGGAAGAGCGTATACAGGAAACTTTATTGTTTTTATATCTTGGAATCGTTTGAACATTGTATAGCTAGTGCCATTCTAGGAAACTGAGCCTCTCTAGATACAGGTCTAGCGCCATGTAAGATGTTGGATTGAAATAGTACAAACTTTGCTGGAGTGGGTGCAAATGACTTGTATATCTCGTTATCCTTAACAAGAACGAAGTCTCCTCCCCAGTTAACATCCCAATATTCATTCATAAATAGTATAGCAGTCCACTGACCTGGCTTATCTGTATCTATATGAAGCCATGAGCTATCTCCATGATTATATACATTTAGTAGTAATCGTTCTGGTTTTAGCTTTAATCCTTCTTCTTGAAAGGATTCGTTTAAACACTCAAATATTTTTACAAACAGACCTTTATACTCTGGCGTGTAACACCAATGCCGATATGGTTCCTTCGGCGCACCAGTCCATCCTGTGTGCTCAAATCGGGCTGTGGCGAGAATTTCTTCTCGCCACGCCTTTAAGGTACTCAAAGGAAGCTCGTTCCTATACTCATACCAGTCCGTATTGCTTTTCAAACTTTCCGAATGAATAATCATCTCCCACCTCAAAATCACATCCGATAGAACAACCTGGAATAGATAGTCCTCGGTCCGTTTTAATAAATCCTTCTAGATCTTCCATGTACTTATCAATCTCATCTTCTGGCACTTCTGCTAGAATAGAGTCATGTACAAGTGCGAATATACGCGCCTTCATGCCTGTCTTTTTAATATGCTGTTGCATTTCAATACCGGCAAGCAGATTGACGTCACTAGCAGGAGACTGAACTAGAAAGTTTAGTCCTGAGCGCACAGCATGAGATTTAATCCCACCATCTGTTGAGAGAACATTAGGAAGACGACGCTTACGGCCAAAGTAAGAATAGGTATATCCATTTTTAGAAATGAACTCCTGATTAGTAGTTAGCCACTCGCGCAGCTTTCTAAATTCTTTGAAGTAGGACTTAATAGCTTCTTGGGCGTCTTCAATACTGAAGTAGTAGTCCATATTATTAGCCTTGGCTTCCTTATTAACAGTCTCACTAACCTTAGAAGGCCCAGACCCATAAAGAATACCGAAGGTAATGGCCTTAGCAGCCTGACGTAGTAGAGGGTGTAATGCCTTTACTTCCGCAACAGGACAATCTAGTCCGAATACTTTCTTAGCCATTGTAGAGTGGAAGTCACCTCCACTCTTGAACACACCCATCAACTCCTTATCACCAGACAGAACGGCTACAATGTAGACTTCTGCTGTGGTCAAGTCGACCGCTACGATCTTATGTCCTGGCGATGCCTTGATACTACCCTTGACAGCTGGGTTATCGCGAGGAAGCTGCTGAAGGTTAAGCTTCCCAGAAGAACTGAGCCGTCCACTAGTAGTACCATGGATGTTAAAATTAGTACGCAGGCGACCATCACGATCGAGTTGTGGAATAATTTTATCAAGATATGTGTTCTTAATCTTACTTTTCTGGCGAATATTTAGAATTAGCTGCGGTACATGGTGCTGGTCGGCAAGTTCTTGCAAGACTTCAGCGTCTGTTGAATTAGCACCCGTGCTAGTTTTCTTGCCAATAGGTTGCAAGCCAAGGTAATCGAATAAGAAACTACGAAGCTGCATAACACTGTTTGGATTGAAGGGTTTCCCCTGTGCTTCTTCGAATTCACGTACTTTAGGTTCCTTATATAGTTCTTCAATAGATTCATCAATGCTTTTCTGCATTTCACCTTGAGCAAACTTTAGGCGGGCCATATCAAATGGAACGCCATTATCTTGAATCTCAATTAGGAATGTAGAGGCCGGAATAAGGATACCATTATATACTTGATTCAGCTTCTTATTCTTAGTAACAGCAGGCTTTAGCTTCGCATAAATGAGGAATGTTACTACAGCGTCGATAGCTGCGTAATTCTTGATAATATCGAACGGAATAAGATCAAAGGAGAAGTCATCCTTCAAGCATCCAGTCTTCTTACGATATTCGTCAATCCACTCATACATGGGCTGCTCATAGTCACCATAGTCGGTGAGTTGTAGAGCCAATTGCTTTAGGCCGTGAGTACCTGGGTTTTCATCAATGCAATAGTGTAGAAGCATAGTATCTTCATATACCGGAAAGTTCCAGCCAAAGTGAAAAGTCATGAAGGCCAAGTCGAACTTAGCGTTATGAAATACTACAGTCTTCTTGTTGAATAGTTGCTGGAATAGCTCTGATGCTTCATCATCAATGCAATCGGAGTCAATATATGCTCCGTGATCTCGCTCATAAGAAAGACTAATTCCTAGCACATACCCATCACGCGGGTATAGTGCTGTAGTTTCAGAGTCAAGACCAATAAAAGGGTTGGGGCTGGCAATTGCATCGCGAAGAAACTGCTTTAGATGCTCTGAGTCAGTAATACCATAGATTCGATCTGTGGAATACTTTACAACTCGCTTCGCGCCAGTTACATAGCCAATAATATTATCTCGTGATTCTTCCCAAAGTCGAGCCGACTCTGGCTTGAATGATACCATAGCTGGGTTAATGACTGGAAGAAATTTGTCTTCTACAATCTTACCGCTATAATCTGTTACGGAAGCGTTCTTAGTGTAATACTTACACGCATCCGACCCCACCAAAATAACCCATTCATAGTTATCTGGATCGAATTCAATATCTACGTTCTTTTTAAGAACCTTCTTGATCGAAGGATCTGAGCATAGGCAATACCTATCAAACTCAAATGCCTCCTTGAAACTTTTATGGAAGTCACTACGACTTGGTTTAGTCTCAATAATTGCTACACTAGCCATTGTATAAGGTCTCCTTTAATTTGATCACTTGTAAGGCTGTCAATTCACCTGGGTCTTTAACTTTACCGAATGTAATATTACGAGAAGTCAGCTCATTACGCTCTAGTAAGTCCTTTAATGCTGTTGAGCCATTCTGGCCAGCATCATCATTATCGAAGAATATATCTATACCAGAAATTCCTTGAATTTTCAAGATATTTATTTTATCTACTGTAACCTTGTTGACTCCAAATGCACAAACAGCATTAGTCAGTCCTTTGTCGTGAAGATTAATCATATCCATGATACCTTCGACTAGGATTATTCGTCCTTGTATTGGTTTAACAATAGGAAATAGTGGTAATTTAGCGCCAGCAGGGTGGAATAGATACTTAGGGTCTACCTGACCCTGGTGTCTACCGCAAAATGCGACGATCTTATTAGTAATTCCTCGTATGGGAAATACTACTCGACCAATATATTCAGAGTTACTATGTTGAAATGCCTCAAACCTGTTGAAAGTAGAGGCAGATATACCGCGCCATTCCTGATTGAATGACACGGCATTTTCTGGGATACTAAGTCCCGATGTTTCTACAAGTTTGTCAGAGATCATGCCTTTTAGCCTCTCTCGTCTAATCTGTAGCCAGTCTGGCTTTTCACCGAAGTGATTGAATAAATTACCAGAGTAACCACAAGACAGGCAATTGAAGATACCAGTAGTCTTATCAATTCTAAGACTAGGATTTCTATCTTCATGATCTGGATTAAGACACCTAATAAGGTAATCTTTACCACTGGGTCTGAACTCTATTCCTTGCGCTGTTAAAAGTTCATCAACAATCATTTGCCTGCCTCATGTTAAAAGGGAGGATCATCATAAATACCGTCCATAATGGGTTTAGTATCTTCGTCCTCTCTTGGTGCTTTCTTTTTCTTAAAACTTGACTTCTTTGGAGTTTCCTCCGCTGACTCTACAGTGATCTCCATTCCATTAGCTGGGCCGATAGTCAAGGTATTCCAGTCAGTTTTAGATGTGAAATTAATCTTAGCATCACCACGCATCTTAGTACAAGTAAATTGTACGGAATCGGGGCCAGCTTCTAGAATAAATGCGGCATCCGCAGAGTCTAGAATACCTTTAGCAAAACGGGCCTCACCACTAGCATCAATTTGATACGGCGAGAACACAGGAATTTGAAGTTCACCAGCAATAGTTTTCAGTGCGGTACTAACCACAATCTGATCTTTCCAGTCAAAGCGATCTTCTGAGGAAGTTGTTCTCTTAATCTGGTTAACATAGTCAACGATGATTAAGCCAACATTACCTAGTTTCCTAGTTCTTTTAATGATTTCGGCTTTTAGTTTCGGTAGAGTTAGTACAGGGTCATACACAATATCTATCTGTACTGAGTTAAGATTTTCTTTCTGAAGGGCAGCATGAAACTTATCAAAGTCCCTATGCTTTTTATAGGTTTCTAAGTGAACATCGCCATTTTCATAGCGATCAGCCCACCATTGAGCAACCTTAAACCATTCTAAATTGTCGAGTGTTCTATACTTAATCTTAGAGTGTGGAACACCCGATCCAATAGCGCATTGACGCTGAAGGACTTCACGAGTCGGCATTTCGATAGTGAAGAATAGCACAGATTTATTACGATTATAGACAGTATTCGCTAAGTTAGAACAGGTAATTGACTTACCTGAACCGCGCTTACCACCCATAAGAATATAGTCTGAACTTTTAAAGCGGACTTTATTGTCAAACTCTGCGTTAAGTCCGAGAGGAATGTACTCGGCAATCTCACTATCCGACTCGAATAGGTTCATCTTCTGTAGATTGTCTTCGATAGCTTTTAATTCTACCTTATCTTCAATCCTAGAGATAATATCGTATAAAGACTCTAATGTTTCTTCTGCCGTCTCAAATGAGATAGAGTTTTCTACATATCTATGTAGTTGGAATAGAGTCTCTTTTTGTGTAAATTCGTTCTTTAGATAGTCTAACAGAAGAAAGGGTTCTGCATCTACCTCAACTGCTTGAATAGCATAGACTTTGTCTAAGGTAGGTGCGTCTCTAACTGCCAGCTTAAGTTCTTCGATCGTTGGTAACTTATGGTATGAGTCGATTTGTTTGTCGATAACATCATAAATTACGTGATACTCACTAGGCAGATAGTGCCGTCTTAAGCTGGACCAAGTATCAAAGTCTTCTGTTTCGAGAATCCTTTTGAAAAGTGCACTAGCGAGGTTCAAAGTTATCTCCTTAAAACAAGTTTAGCCGAAGCAGCATTTAAGCTGCTCCGGCTTTCACTTAAAGAGAAAACTTAAGCAGCAGCTTTCTCTTTCTTAGCTGCACCGTCATAGTCGGCAGCCTTGAGGCCACGACGTGTTAGCATGGTCTTTACACCGCGCTCGGTCTTGCCAATCTTTTCAGCGATCTGAGCAACCGACATAGCAGCTACGTCACCGATAGATTCTAGTGGATCAGCAGCTGGACCCTTAACATCACGCTGCTTTGGCATTGCGTCGATTTCACCAGCGCGCTGCAGGCTTAGAGCCTTACCACGAACTGACTGAACTGACTTGCCAACTGCGTCAGCAATTTCTTCTACGAACTTGCCGCTACGGATGAAGTTAAGAACAAGTGCTTCTTCTTCAGCAGTATACGACTTGGCATGCTCAACCTTAGGAGCTTCCTTAACGTGGCTGGTAAGTTCCATCGAAAGGATCTTGCCTTGGATAGCCTTAGCAGTGTAGTCGCCTGGGAAGTTTTCTGCGATTTCAGCATAGGTGTATTCACCGCTGTTGTCGAGAACGAAATCACGCAATTCGGCAGTAACTTCATCAGAGAACGCACGAGGAGCAGCAGAAGCCAACTCAACGTCGTAGCCTAGCTTACGCAGCTTCGATGAAATTGAACGAGTGCTTGTTTCTAGCTCATCGGCTAGTTCCGCAACAGTTGCGCGGCTTACTGGGGACTCGTCGGCAACGCCATCAACTAGTTGTGCGGTGCGTTCTTCGGTCCATTTTGGGGTAGTCATAATTTAATTATTCTCCATTGATAAATAGATTTAGGTCTGTGATAACAAAAACACCAGACTCTCTGGCTTTTTGCGTTTTTGTGGTTTCTTTACCACTCTCATTTACTAGAATAGTTACATCCTT